>Ga0208112_100031_pt1 | contig 303406 bp, 237 predicted proteins | sample HotLakConsoUCCLE_FD_184736 | JGI IMG/M metagenome (GOLD analysis project Ga0208112, IMG submission 184736) | Hypersaline microbial mat communities from Hot Lake, Washington, USA - Hot Lake Consortium UCC-LE (SPAdes) (version 2) ... | reverse complement strand
GAAGTAAAACTGCGCCATCAAGGCGAAGAAGTTCTCATGGATTTAAGTGGAAAAACCTTGTTCCACTCTTTCGAGAAAAATGAGTCTCAAAACAATAAAGGCGGACGTGTAATCGCAGGAATGTGATAGTCCTATAAAACAAGTAGCAATAAAAAAGGGAATTAAAGTTATGAAAACTATATATGTAAATCTTCTAAAGGTTGTCGTGATGTTGTTTGTGTTGTTTAACATAACGGCATTAAATACTGCAAATGCAAATGAATTTAACGCTCTCGCATCTGTGAGTTGTGAAATATCAAAAGACCACGGACAAGGTTTTACGACAAGCATTGAATCTGTTGTGGATAATTGTGACGGAACACACACCATCGTTCTCAGAGTTGATCATGATGGATGCTCAGGCCCCTCATGTAAAGAACTCAGCAATTATTCTATTGAAGCAACACCAGGAACCTATTCAAACATGTCAGTGAATGTTACCAGTGGTGGCATGACCTTCAGCAATATTGATAATGGTCCGAATCTGGGTGCTCAAATTCCATTTCAGGGATTTAAAGTGGATGGTATTAGTGGAATTGGCGGAGGAATGGCCGGCTCTTTCACAGTAACCTATACTTTATCAGGTGGTTTGCAAGATCAACAAGTTTCTGTTAAGCCCGGGCCTAATGTGCTTGTTGAAACATTTACGATTGCTGACTTCGAATCTGTAATGACATGCCAGGGCAATACCTGTGCGACTCCTGATGGGCCGGAAGCCAACGACGATTCAAACACCACACCTTATGAAACACCGGTTGATCTGGATATTCTTGATAATGATGTAGCGGGCGATAATCCGTTAGACCCAAGTTCTGTATCTTTTGTGCCCGGAACCGAGCCAAATGCAGCAACAGAAGGTGTGTTCACATACAACGCCGGAACAGAATTGGCCACATTTACTCCGGCCAGCGGATTCAGCGGAACCGTAACTATTGATTATGAAGTGTGTGATACCAACGCTTTATGCGATATCGCGACGATTACCGTAATAGTAGAACCACCAACAGTCATAGATAATGCACGTATTTCTCCAATTCTGGAATGTGTTACAACTTTAGGTGGTGGATTATATCGAGCTGAATTTTCTTACGAAACTCACAACACCACAGATATAACGATACCTGTTGGAAGCAGCAACCGTTTCATCGGTGGAGGATCAACAGATCAGGATCGTGGACAAACTACCGTCTTCGAATACCCTGCTCCGAATTTTCCATCAAATGACCGAATGGGGCGAGCCGGTTTCTTTCCGCATAATCCTTTTTCAGTAGAATTTGACGGGTCAAGTATGACATGGTCACTTACCGGACCTGATGGTTCCACAAGAACCGCTACAGCTTCAGCGGGAAGTCTCGACTGTTCTACCAAATTTGACGGCCCGACCGCAAACGACGATTCAGACACCACACCTTATGAAACACCGGTTGATCTGGATATTCTTGATAATGATGAAGCGGGTGATAATCCTTTAGATCCAGGTTCTGTAGCGTTTGTGCCCGGAACCGAGCCAAATGCAGCGACAGAAGGCGTGTTCACATACAACGCTGGAACAGAATTGGCCACATTTACACCGGCCAGTGGCTTCAGCGGAACCGTCACGATTGATTATGTAGTGTGCGATACAATTGGATTGTGCGATATCGCGACCATTACAGTAGTGGTAACGCCACCTGCTTCCGGCCCGACAGCAGTTGACGATTCAGCTACCACACCTTATGAAACACCGGTTGATCTGGATATTCTTGATAATGATGTAGCAGGCGATAATCCGTTAGATCCAAGCACAGTAACGTTTGTAGCCGGAACCGAGCCAAACGCAGCAACAGAAGGCGTGTTCACATACAACGCCGGAACAGAATTGGCCACATTTACACCTGCCAGCGGCTTCAGCGGAACCGTCACAATTGACTATGAAGTGTGTGATACCAATGCTCAGTGTGATATTGCTACGATAACAGTTCAAGTAGATCCACCTGCAGGCCCAATAAACAACTTCTTCCCTGCAACTGGTTTTGGTACATTGGCTTATGAAGATTTGTGGCCGTCACAAGGTGATTATGACTTCAATGATATGGTTATTGATTATCAGTTTGAAATCACTTCAAATGCAGCCAACTTCATTGAGCAAGTGGAGGCCACGTTTGTAATCAAAGCGTTTGGTGCGAGTTATCAGAATGGATTCGGATTCCAGTTGTCGCAGGCTATTGACGCCAATGACCTTACTGTAACCGGACACAGCATCACCGAGAATTACATTACGCTTAATGGTAATGGAACCGAAGCCGGACAGGCGCGTCCAACCATCATTGTCTTCGATAACGCATACAATGAAATGCCACATCCCGGTGGTGGAGCTATTGGAGTGAATACCGAAAATAGCGCATCATACGTAACACCGGTAACGATTACGGTAACCATTGATTTCCCGGCGAACACCTACACCTGGAATCAGCTGAATATTGCGAACTTCAATCCATTCCTGATCTCTAATATGGAGCGGGGACGTGAAGTCCACCTGCCGGGCTATCAGCCGACCTCACTGGCGAATGCGTCGTTCTTTGGACAAGAAGATGATGCCACGAACCTGAGTCAGGGTAAAACCTATGTAAATGCGAATAATCTTCCGTGGGCTATTCATATCTACGAATCCTTCGATTACCCAATCGAGAAACAAGATATTGTTTGGGTACACCTGAAGTTCGTAGAATGGGCTGAAAGCGGCGGAACCCTGTTCCCGAACTGGTATCAGAATCAGTCAGGATACAGAAACAATGCCCTGATTTATCAGCAGCCTTGATAAGAGTCTAATGGAATAATCTTGAATTCCCTTAAAAGAAGAAATACAGATAAATCACGATAGTCAAAAAGCCGGTGTGGGAACACCGGCTTTTTCTATTTCTAGACACAAACGAGTACAATTATCACGAATAATCAGTAGCTGTAATTATAAAATCCTAATAATTAAGATAATTGGTTACGTAGGCTTATATTTATATTTTGAAGGCCTTCAAAAAAGTTTAAAAAATCATCCTTTAGTAAAATTTCCTAAATAAAATTCATCATTTTATGACAAGTCAAATGCTGATTCGATTTTCATCCAGTTCAGTTTTAATGATATGTACCTATTTCATATTGACACATATCCCATCCTACGCACAACAACAATTCCAGGATTTTAATCCGTTGCTCGATGTAGCCGTTTTTTCTGATGAAATGGTTAACCTGAGAGGCAGTGCGCGCATTTTGGGGAGCGTTGCATCAAATTCAACCCAGCAGAATTCAGTAATCTTAAACAGCTGGGCTCATCCCAATTCAATTGATGGAAACCTTTCAATTGGAAAAGGGGGGAATCCATCTACTGTAATTAGTAGTGTAAATCCGAATAGTGTAGGGGGTAGTATTCTCAATCTTCCATCGGTAAGGAGTTATCCATTGCCTGATTTTCCAGCCTTTCCTTCAAAGGATGTTTTGGGTAGTTCGATTAACCTATCAGGAAACGCAAGTCAAACCATCACGCCGGCTGATTTTTCGGGAAAATTTATTCCGTCAATCAGAATTAGAAGTAATACGAATCTCACTATCGATTTGGATGGCAGCCATCATGTGCTATATGTGGGTGACTTACGCGTGGAACAGGGACATATTCGCTTTGTAAATGCGGGTTCACTAATCATTTTGGTTGAAAATGATCTGATGATGGGTGGCAGCAGTACCATCAATCAAAATGGATCTACTGAGCAGTTGTTTATGTTTTATGAGGGATCGGGCGAGGTCAATTTTGCCGGAAATACGCGTTTTATGGGCAGTCTTTTTGCCAGTCAGGCGAATGTTCGTATTGGCGCATCCAATGGTATAATGGGGCATGTCATAACAGGTGGTAATGAAGTAACAATCAGTGGCGATGCTTCAGCAATTTCCAGAGTGGTATATGCCCCGAATGCAGAAATGAAAATGACAGGTTCCGCTAAAGTGCGCGGTGCCATCGTAACAAAATCGTTTAAAGGTGAGGGGAATATTCGGGTTTATTATGAAGGTAGTTTAGAAATAGAGATTCCGGATTTAAGCTCCGGCAGCGCGCCTGTATTGGCAGATATTGAAGGATTTGTTCATAATGATGCAAACGGATTGACCAATAGCGAAGTGGATGGAGATTTCCTCACAGAGATTGATGGGCAACCACTGTTTGCTTTTTTGATTGATCAGACGAATACGATTGTAGCTGAAGTACAAGTAAAAGCTGATGGTAGCTTTATGTTTACGGATGTTCCGGAAGGAGATTTCTCTGTATTGCTATCGATTCATCGTGGCGTTGTTGGCGAGCCTGCGCCTCTTAAAGAGTTAACGGGCCGATGGCTATATGTTTCAGATCGTGCCGGAAACGGAGCGTCTGCTGAAAACAATTTTGGTTCAATTAACCTTACGATTGTCACTACTGATATAACAGGAGTCCGGTTCGGAATACAGCAGCGACCAAAAGCAACCGGCTCAACATTGCCTGCAACTGAAAATCCGGGTTCTGATTCACAATTTCTTATACCTGATTCAGCTTTTAGTGGTTCTGATGCAGATGGCGGTAGCATTCAGGCTATTCGTATTCCGCAATTCCCCCGTGGAACGGAAACTCTTATTGTAAATGGTTCTGATTACACGATGGAAACCTTCCCTGCTACAGGAATATTTATTCCAGCTAATGCTTCCGGGAATCCACAATATCCTGTTGAAATATCTCCGTTTGATGGAAATGTTGTAGTCAGCATACCATTCCACACTATAGATGATGCGAAATCGGAAAGTGAAGAGGCCGCAGTGGTTAAGGTTGAGTTCCTGGCAAACTCTACACCTGTTTCAAATACATTTCCTGCATCCGGATTTGGCACGGTTGCATTCGAAGATTCATGGCCGGGTAAAGGAGATTATGATTTTAATGATGTAGTTGTAGATTTTCAATTTCAGGTAGAATCGAATACAGCCAACTATATTGAAAGGATAAAGGCTTCGTTTGTACTTCGTGCTTTTGGGGCGGGTTATCAGAATGGGTTCGGATTTCAGATACTTGGTTCCATACAGAACAGTGATGTACTTTCGGTTAGCGGATACAACCTGACTGAGAATTTTATTGAACTAAACGGCAATGGAACAGAAGCCGGACAATCGCACCCTACCATCATTGTCTTTGATAATGCTTTCAATGAGATAGAACATCCTGGTGTTGGAATTGGTGTAAATACAGACGCGGAAGCGCCATTTATGCAACCGGCCACATATTCCATTATTATAGAAATATCTCCCAATACTTACACCATTTCGGATATGAAAATGGCCGATTTCAATCCCTTTATTTTCGTAAATCTGGAAAGAGAGCACGAAGTACATCTGCCGGGATATCCGCCAACAGACCTCGCGAATTTTGCTCTTTTTGGAGAACGCGACGATGCTTCGAATCCTGCTCAAAATCGAACGTATGTCACATCAAATAACTTACCCTGGGCTATTCAGACCTATGAGCGATTTGAGTATCCTATTGAAAAACAAGATATTATTTGGGCTCATCTGAAATTCATAGAATGGGCTGAAAGCGGTGGAGTCTTATTCCCGGATTGGTATAAGAATGAAGCGGGCTATCGAAATCGTGCGCTTATTTACAAAGTGGAGTAACTCAAAGTAGTTCCTTTATACGATTCGGATAATCCGTTATTATTCCATCAACCCCTGTTTCAATAATGCGCTTCATGTCCTCAGGTTCGTTGATAGTCCACGGAACAATCTTCATACCCATATCATGAATGCTGTTCACTAACGCTTCATCAACCAACTCAAAGTAAGGGCTGTAAATATCTGGAATGAATCCAAGATTCTCGAGATTTCTATCCAATCCATCTTCATTGTAAACAAGCAAAACCAGCGGTAGGTCAGGGGCAATTTCGCGCATAGCCTGAAGAGTCGCAACATCGAAACTTTGAATGAAAACACGGTTCAAAATTCCTATTGTTTTTAATTCATCATACAAAAGTTGGGCAAAAACTTCAGGCTGAGGAACAAAAGTATCATACCATTCGGGCTGACTTTTGGTCTCAATATTGTAAAAAACTTGTGGTAGATTGTTTTCTAAAATATGAGATTCAACCGCTGCTATGGCATCCTTTAATAGCGGTTTTACAACAGGAATAGGTTCTTGTTCGGGGAAGAGCTGGTGTCCGCGTTTTCCAACATCATACATACTAATCTCATCATAGGTCATTTTAAATACATTATGTTCTTTCTCATTATCTTCGGTCACCGCTTCACCGACAGGTGTGGTAGAAATATGATGATGAAAAAATGGTTCATGCGAAAGTACAAGCTGGCTATCGGCAGAAACCACAAGGTCAAATTCAAGTGTTGTCACTTCAAATTCGAGTGCTTTAATCAAACCTGGGATGGTGTTTTCAGGTAAAAGGCCACGCGCACCTCGATGCCCCTGAACATCAAACTCCGGAAAGGTATCCATAGCGTTCATGGTTTTTTGTTGAAGATTTTCATCTGATTTGGTACACCCGAAAAACAGCATAAAAAGCAAAAGTAATGAGATAATGGATAATGTGTTCATGATGAAATTGATTTTGATTTAAAGTTCAATTAGAGAAGGCTTTGAAAAACCAGGTATTTTGTTTGTATTCAACGCCAGAGCAAAAATAAAACCGCAGCATCCCGAAGCGTCGGGATTCGAGGATTTTATTTTTGCGATAAGGCAGAAGACGGGCAAAATAACGGTTTTGCAAAGCCTTCTTAGAGATTAAAAAATTATTGGCTCTTAAACATTCAATATCTACATTTCAGATGTATTATTTAGGTTATTTTATTATTAAGGAAATATGCTCATGAAAATTGAACATCTCGGAATTGCTGTTTCTGATTTGGAATCAGCCATCAAAACATACGAAACACTTTTGGGTACGCCTTGTTATAAGCGTGAGGAAGTGGCCTCTGAAAAAGTGAATACTGCTTTTTTTCAAACAGGTGATTCAAAAGTTGAACTGCTTGGCGCAACATCCCCTGACTCGGTTATTGCAACCTACATTCAAAAACGCGGGGAAGGATTGCACCATGTCGCTTTTGAGGTTGAGGACATCCGTGCTGAAATGAATCGCTTAAAAAACGAAGGATTTCGGCTGTTAATGGATGAACCCAAACGAGGAGCCGATAACAAGCTGATTGCTTTTGTACACCCCAAAAGTTGTAATGGCGTCTTGTTGGAATTGTGTCAGACTATTAGGGAATAAGTCCACGGTTTTTCATCTCCCAAAAACATTTTGCCGTGGCTGAAATATCCGCTGTAGCATTGTGCGCTTCTTCAAAATCAACTCCAAAAAGCTTGATATGAAGTTCTGATAACTTCGGCCATTTGAACCCATATTTCCCCGGAATTTTGCAAAAATTGGTGGAAGATTCCATCGTGCAAATTCGTTTTTTCTGTAATAGCAGATTCTGATGACCTGCCCGCAACAGTTCAGAGCCCAGTATCTTTTCATCAAAACTGAGATTATGAGCAACCACGGTTTCGGCCTCAGATAGATGTTCTAAAAAAACGTCCAGTACTTTATCTATGGGAACACCCTCAGCTATGGCTCGTTCTGTAGAAATTCCGTGAATCTTGGCCAGTTCATTCGGTATTGAAAATCCATCGGGTTTGATGATAAAATCGGCCTGAGCGGTTTCGTTTCCATTATCATCATACACCAAAAAAGCAAGCTGAACCAATCGTGGCCAGTTGTTGAGCTGTGTTACCGGCGCCTTCCAGTTTTTGGGCAATCCATTTGTTTCTGTATCAAAAAAGAGGTACATAGGCAATTCGTATGATTTATTTTCCACATGATACTGATAATAGAAAGAATGGGCAAGAGTGTTTGAAGGAGTTAATGAGAGAGAGGTGCGTGCGCACTATCCGATTGCTTTACAAATCTGCTATATTGCCTGTCTTCGGTTAAATTACAAAAAATGAAAAACAATTTTTTGGATGCATTGAAGTAAATTATGTGATAACAATTCCATTCATTTTCATCATTATTTTTGAATTATGCTCAGAGAATATAGTAACAAAACTGTAGGTGCCCGTTTTCTTATAACATCGGATGTGCCGGGCGAACTGGCCGCTGAAGGCAGTTTTATGATGTTCATTTGGAATGATGAACCGACCAGCCTTTCATTAATTGTAGATGACCGTGAACTTGTATTGCACCCGAATCAGATTACCTGTGTCACCTATTTACAGTTTGTAAGTATTAAGGATGCAGGCAGGAAAGTGAAAACACTGGCGTTTAACCGCGAATTTTATTGTGTTCATACGAATGATAGTGAAGTTTCCTGCAACGGATTGTTGTTTTTTGGCTCAAATTACACGCCGATTTTGACAATAGACGAGAAAGAAACACACCGGCTCCAAACTCTTTTTTCGGTTCTGGAAGAAGAGTTTCAGGTCAATGATGCCAATCAGGAAGAAATGCTGCGTATTCTGTTAAAGCGGTTTATCATCAGATGTACGCGTCTGGCTCGCAAACAACTGCTTAATAATCCTGAAAGTAACTCGGATGTTGACCTCATCAGAAAATTCAATTATTTGGTGGAAGAGCATTTCAGACATAAGAAAACGGTGAGTGAATACGCTGAAATGATGTATAAATCACCCAAAACGCTCACCAATGTATTTAGTAAATATTCTGAAGAATCACCCCTGCAAATCATCCACAACCGTGTCATTATGGAAGCAAAACGGATGTTGTATTATACAGAGAAGTCATCAAAGGAAATAGGATATGAGTTGGGATATGCTGATCCGGCACAATTCAGTAAGTTGTTTAAAAATAATACCGGAATGACAACTTCGGAATTCAGGCAAACCAAAGAAAATATGACATTCGGGCAGAATTGACAATCAGCAGTGTACTACTGCCATTTTAAGAGCCTTATTTAAGTGTGATATTTGAAGCGTAATAAACAATCACCCTTAACAAAGGAAAAAATATGAGACCATTTAAAGTCCCAACACGTGACGAAGTCACAGAACAAAATCAACAAATTTTAGACGACCTGAAATCCAAAGTCGGGTTTGTTCCAAATATTTACGCTACTTATGCCTATTCCAAAAATGGATTAGCACGTTACCTTTCATTTGCCAATGGTAAAACATCGTTGAGCAATAAAGAGAAGGAAGTCGTAAACCTGGTTACAAGTCAATTGAACGGTTGCACCTATTGCCAGGCCGCGCATACAGCTATCGGAAAAATGAATGGCTTTACTGACGAACAAGTACTTGAGCTTAGGTCAGGCTCCGCGTCATTCGATTCAAAGTTAGATGCTTTAGTAAAATTAGCCGCAGCTGTTTCAGAGAATAATGGAAAGATTTCTGATGAAGTGCTTTCTAACTTCTTTGATGCCGGTTACACAAAAGAACATTTGGTAGATACTATCATAAATGTAGGAGAAAAAACCATCACCAACTATTTGCATAATGTAACGGATATTCCAATCGATTTTCCGGAAGCACCTGAACTTAAAGCGCAGGAAGCGTAGAAAGGACCAGAATTATGCATACTATTAATTGGACCAAAGCCATCATAGCCGGTTTAGCCGGAACACTTTTATTCGATCTGTTTGGATTGGCAACAATGCCGGACATCTGTTAGTTAAAATCCTATTAAATACAAATTATAAACAAACCCAATAAATATGAGAACACTATTAACTTTTATCGCTTTTTTCTTAATGCTATCCATAGCTACTATCCCTGCACAGGCTTCGTCATCAGAAGTATCTGATGAAATAACGGTCATTGCCGTAAAAATGGATGCTGAGTGGTGCGGAAAATGCAAGGTTATGAACCCGAAGTTGGAAAGCATCATGCCATCTTTTAAAGATGAATCCATTCTGTTTTTGAAGCTGAATATGACGGATGAATTCACAACTCAACAAGCGGGTTTATTAGCCGAACGGCTTCAACTCACTGATTTATTCAATGAGCACAAAGGACGCACAGGTTATATGGTTTTGGTTGATGCAAAAACGGGTGAATCACTAAAAACGCTTCAAAGTACCTTATCTGAAGAAGAGCTGAAGGCAGAAATTAAATCGGTTTTGTAGAATCCCGTTTTTTGGACTTTGGAAATAAATCAGGTTTCTGATGTTACGTCAGGAGCTTGATTTTTTTTTGAATTTTTGGCAAATGAAAAATGAAACGTGCTGCCTTTTTCCTGAGCTGATTCCACCCAAATCTTCCCATCGTGCTCATCAACAACTTTTTTACAGATGGAAAGTCCCATGCCGGTGCCGCTATATTCATCTGCGGTATGTAAACGATAGAAAATATTGAAGATTTTATGGTGATATTCTTCCGAAATACCAATGCCATTGTCTGAAATACTAAAATACCAATAGGAATCGTCCTCTTCCGATTTAATTGTGACAATCGGTTGATTGCCTTTATTTTGATATTTAAGCGCGTTGGTTATCAGGTTCTGGAATAACTGTGAAACAGGGCCTTTTAGTCCTGTTATTTGAGGCATTTCCCCAAAATTAATAACAGCCTTGCTTTCAGTAATTAATTTATTATTGAGTTGAAGCGCTTCATCAATGACATCCTTAATTTCAAATGTCTCTCTATCGGTTTCTGATCGTCCAACCCGAGAATATTCAAGTAAATCGAGTATAATCTGACGCATTCTACGCGCTCCATCGGTTGCGAAATAAATGTATCTTTTTCCTTTTTCATCGAGTTTGGAACTATACTTCCGCTCTATTTGGGTGAGAAAACTGGTTATCATTCGCAAGGGCTCCTGCAAATCGTGCGAAGCAACAAAGGCAAATTGTTCCAACTGAGCATTAGAAGCCGCCAATTCGCGGGTTTGTCTTTCAAGGGAATTGTTCAGCTCTTTTAGGTGGGCTTCGGCTTCTTTTTTTTCTGTAATATTTTTAAAATACACCGAAAGGCCGTTTTTCGTCGGATATATACTCACCCCAAACCATCGGTTTATGGGCTCATAGAAATCATCAAACTCTAATGGAATGCGCTCATTCATGGCTTTCAGATAATGATTATAGGAGTTTGGAGCTTTCTCTTTATCAAAATGATCCCACAAATATTTTCCGAGAATTTCATCTTTCGAGGTCATCAAAAGCTGTTCTGCCTGATAATTCCAATACGTAACATTGAAATTTTCATCTAAAGTGAAAAAACCATCGCCTATACTTTCCAGAATTTCATTTTTTTCATCATAGGCTGTCTGAAGTGCCAACTCCGCTTCTTCATTTTCAATGGCAGATGCTAGGTTCAGTGAAATTGTTTGCAGAAAAGTGAGTTCATCATCACTCCAAATTCGTTCCTTTGTGCAATCATCAAAACCAATAAAACCCCTCAATTTGGAGTTGGTGAAAACGGAAACTATCAAAACCGATTTTATCCCCTGCGATTCCAACATATCTTTAAAAAATGTATTGCTCACATCTTTTGTAAGCTGACTAAAATATCGTTTTTCGGGTAGCAACTCGGAGAAGGGATGAACATCGCTAAAGGGAAAGTTTTGATTATCAGGATTATTAATTTCAGGAGTTATGCCATTTTTCACCCATTCAATCTTGAGGCTTGCCAGGCTATTATCTGTGTTTTTACTATCTTCAACATCAAAATAATAGACACGGTCGGCATTTACCACATGTCCGAATAAACCAAGGCTTTCATGGAGGGCTTGGAGCCAGGAATCTTTTTTTATAAGATATGAATTGAAAGAGGCTATAGCATCTAACTGATTGGTTTTGTTTAGAATTTGCGCCTGGGTCTTCTTTCGTTCATTGATGTTTTTAAAATAAGCGGCTACACCCGATTCAGATGGATATGCCGAGATATCGTACCAAGAGTCCAAAGGAGGATAGTAATATTCGAAACTTCTGGGTTCTTTGGTTTTTTGAACATCGTGATAAATAGAATGTAATTCTGTTTCTACAGCCGGAGCAAATTCAGTCCAAATAGATTTTCCCAAAACGTGTTTAGCTTTTTTGCCCAGTAAGCGCTCAGCCTCTTTATTGAAATAAGTAAAATTCCATTCACTATCCATTGCGTAAAATGCATCTGAAATACTCGCCAGGATATCATCACGGTGTTTAGCTGCTTTTTTAAAAGCAATTTCCGTTTTTTTTCTTTTATCCACATCCTGAAAACTGCCATACAAACGGACACAAGTTCCATCCAAAATTTCTGCTTCACCGATAGAGCGAACCCATTTTATTTTCCCCTTTTTTGTCTGAATTTGTACTTCAATATCCCAGGGTGTTCCATGATTAATAGCTTTTTGAACTACATCCCACATCAATGTTCGGCTTTTCCCTTCAACGTAAAAATCAAGGCCGTCTTCAACTGTTGGTGTGAAATCAGAACCAACTCCATATATTTTACGGGTCATATCTGACCAATAAACGGTATTGTTTAATAAGTTTAATTCCCAGCTTCCAATTTTCGCCAGTTTTGTGGCTTGGTTTAATAAAATTTCAAATTCCTTTTGGCGGGTAACATCTTTCGCCAAAAGCATCACACATTGTTTATTATCAAAATTTATGGGATATCCGGTTAGTTCAACGGTAATCAGGGATTGGTCTTTTCTTTGATGCCTTAATACACCAAAATCATTAATTTTATCGTGTGCCAGTGTTTTAGGTTGAAGGGAAAGGAAATCCTTTATATCTCGGTCAGCCCATAGTTGCTCAAGGTCTAAATCCAAAAATTCATTTTTAGAATATCCATATTGAATAAGTGCTGCACTATTCACATACACAATTTTGAGGGAATGTAGGTCGTAAATCCACTTGGGCAGTGGACTTGAGTTAAACAAATTTCTATAATTTTGCTCTGAACGTCGAACCTGTTCAAAAATCAGTTTTTTTTCAGTGATGTCAGAGGCTGTTACAAAAGCACCAATAATCTCATTCGATTCATTTCTGGCCGGCGTATAGTTAAGTTGAAACGTTAAAAAATCTCCATTCACAGGGATTGTTATTTCAGCTTCTTCCGTACCACCTGAAAGGACTTTTTGGTAAATCTTGCGAACATCATCTTTGCGATCGGGCTGTGCGTATTGGATGATGTTGGCACCTTTTTTAATGCTGATACCAAAAAACTTTTCATAAAGTGTTTTGAATTGCTGATTAAATGACACAATATTAAGCTCTTTATTCAGTAGTATAAATGACTCCCGTGTATTGTTCAAAAGGAGTTCAACTTCCCTGTTTTTTTGCTTTATTTCACTTATGTCTTTGGCTGTACAATACATGAGTTGGCCGCTTTCATCCCAGCGAGCTGACCAGGATAAATCTACAGGTGAACCGTCTTTCCGGATATATCGGTTTTCAAAATTTATGACCGGCTTGCCCGAGATTACATTTTCTGTCACAGATGTTGAACGCTCTCTGTCTTCCGGATGTACAAATTCCAAAAAACGCTTTCCGGAAAGTTCCTTCGGCATGTAGTTTAATATGGATAGAGAAGAATCACTTATATGCACAAAGTTACCATCGCGGTCAATAATGCAAATCAAATCCATTGATTGTTGCATTACTTTTTCCAGTGTACTTTCTGTCTTTTTCCACTCGGTAATATCGCTGATAGAACCTGATAATTGAGTGCAAACGCCCTTGGCATTCTCTATAGGTGAAATGCTTACAATTCCTGTCTTAGGCCCCGTTTTTAATTGGATGGTTTCTTCCCATTCTATGGGAACCCTGGCTTTTATGGCTTCTTGATATTTAGCCTTCACAAATAAAACTGATTCAGCAGGGATGACTTCATCTAAACTTTTTCCAATCACATCATCATATTCCAGTCCCAAATTTAAAAGAAACTGTTTGTTAACCGAAGAAAACCGGAAAATGCCATTTGGTTCAACATCAATAAGAAAGACCGCATCCTTCAGTGCATCAATCGGAAATGGGATATTTTGTTGGTGGGAGTCTTTTGTCATTACTGAACTATTCAATCATTATTTATAACACATCAATAATGCTCGAAAATAAAAAAAATACGCTTGGGAAATGCATATAATGTCAATATAAATTTATCCGTCAGAAAACGGACGATTTAAATAAGGTAAAGGTTACCAGCTTTTGGGTATTCTTCCCATAAACCTCAGGACCGGATACACAAATACTGTCTATTCATTACTTAATATACAATCAGTTTCCTGTCACTTATGGATTCAAGAATAAGGGCAGTGAAATCATCCATTCTTGAAAACGTGAACTATGGTACGACTGTGTTCACCATTGGTTTTTTGCCCGATTTAAGAGCCATAAAAAAAGCCTTTATAAATGTTTGTTTATAAAGGCTTTGATAGATAATTTGTACCGAAGGCGGGACTCGAACCCGCACGAGCTAGCTCACACGTCCCTGAAACGTGCGCGTCTACCAATTCCGCCACTTCGGCAATTAGAATTCAATTGATTGTTACATGTGATATTAAAATTGTACGTGTAATCAATCAAAACTGCAAGACTATAAAGATACGGAGTTTGGCAGACTAATATCAATAAAGAGATGGTAGCATTTTAGAGTTTATAGTTGCTAAATATTCAGTCTTATACTGATTTAGGTTTACAGTTTTGGTTAATTTACAACCATACACGCCAAAGCGATAATCGAATCATGCCATTAAAACCACTGTTTCGACTGCATTCTGTACGCGACCCATGCCCATGGCTGCCATCACAGCCCGGAACTCCGCTCCACGATGAGTTGGCGAAGTGTGGGTGTGAACTGTTCGTTATGGTACACGTTGAAACGGACAGGGGCGCAGCTGCATTTACTTAAAAAGATATTTCCTCAATGACCTCTCCGCATCGTAACATGGTCTCCGGCAGGTAAGGATTGGCGATTTCTTCCTCACTGCTGAGCCAAAAAGCTCCTTCGTCATCGAAAGCCATCGGACAAAATTGCTGATAAACCACACCTTCAATGCCGAATTGCTTTACAGCTAGAACCAGTAGATCGGATAAAAACCGAAACTCTTTTCTGAGTTCTTCGATATCTCCGGCTTGAGTAAGCGGACGCAGATGCCCCATTAAGTTGGTGTAGTGTTCCATCCAAGCTACATGTGCTTCACCCTGATTTCGGTGTTCACCTATTGTTTCAATTGATGAAAGCAGGGCTGAAGCATGCGTTTTTGTTAGTTCAAAGTCAGAGGCAATGAGCGCATCTTTTAAATCAAGATACAATTGAATAAACCCCGTAAATTCTTTCCGGAACGCATCCGATACATCATCACTCATGTCAATTATTTCCGTTTGTTCAGCGTGGCCATTATGCTGATGTCCTGCCGGCATAGCTCCTGTTCCTGGTTGACGGTTCATCATACTGAATTTGTCGGCCAGTTGCATTTCGCTATCTATAGTGAAAGCCCCGTTGAAAACAACTTCTTCGCCTTCTTCAAGTCCCTCTTCAATCACATAAAAATCGCCCGCTTTTCGTCCCAATGTTACTTCCCGGCTTTCGAATCGGGGTGTATCTGATTCGGAATCTAAAACATACACAATGGAACGGGGACCCGTCCACAAAATGGAGCTGACAGGGGCGAGTACTTTTTCTTCATTCAACGAAATATCGATGTTTCCCTGGAGAAGCATTCCTGGTTTGAGCAACCCATTAGAATTTGTTACATCAGCTCGTACACGAACAGTCCGGTTCTGAGAGTTCAGGATGGGATCAATCCACGAAATAGTAGCATTGAACGTTTTTTCGGGATGCGACTTTGCCTGAACAGAAAAGGTTTGTCCAACTGATATTAACGATATATCGGTTTCAAAAACATCTAAATTCATCCATAAAACATCCAAATCAGCTATCTGAAATAACGATTTACCGGTATTAAAATAATCGCCTTTACTGACTTCCCGCATCATCACGTAACCGGATTCAGGTGCCAGTATATCGAGATATTGGAATGGTTCACCGTTGGCAATGATGGCATCTACTTGTGATTCGGTAACATTCCAAAAAAGCATTTTTTGACGGGCTGCGCGGTATAGAGCCGGATTCTGCGAACGCCTGTTGTATGCTTCAATTAATTCACGCTGACTTATGAGCAAATCATCAGAATAAACTTGTGCCAATGGTTTACCTCTTTCCACAAACTGACCGGTAAAGTTTACATACAATTCTGTGATTCTGCCACTATAATGACTAGAAATATTGTTGATTTTACGCTCATCAACAGAAACGGTTCCGGGTGCCCAAAGTGTAATTTCAGGCGTTTCTTTTCGGACGGCGACGGTTTGAATGTCTGCAAGTTTAATGGCGGCATTAGTCATGCTCAAAGAGTAATTATCATCTTCGGCCTCGGTGGATGAAAGCGGAATCAAATCCATCGCACAAATCGGGCAGGTTCCGGGTTCATCATCCCGAACTGAAGGATGCATGGAGCATGTCCATATAGTTTCAGATTCGCTGTGGTTGTGACCTGCGTGTTCATCAGGTTGATGGGAGCTTCCGCCAAAAATCAACCATCCGATACATAAACCGAGTATCAGAAATAGCGCCGGTTTAAGCCATGTAGTTTGAAAAAATGATTTCATAATAATTTGATTTATAATGATTTAAAAAGAGTATGGTGATTGGCCTGATAGAAAATCTAAGCGGGCGAGGGCTTTGTTATGATTAGCGACAGCCGTGTTATATTTCATTTCATAATCTAAAACTTGACGCTGTAATTGAATAATCTGTTCAAAAGTATTTCCACCCGATCCGTATGAACTAATGGCAATTTCAAGCGCTTGCTGAGCCATGGGGATGAGTTTTGCGCTATACAGTTTTTGATTGTTGATGGCTGTATCAAGTTGTTTTTGAGCCTGATAAAATTCACCGGTCAGCTGATTTTCCAGTTCAATTTTGGTTTGATCAATCATGCGTGACTCAAGTCGGGCTCGCTGTTCTTGTGCACGATACTGTCCGCGATAGATTGGTAAGTTCATTCGAAACATGAGCTCAACGGTATTGATTCTTTCGGGGTCTCCCAATAGTAAATCCCGATTCATAAGACCAAAACCAACCATAAAATCAGGCCGGCCACTTAGCCGCGCATTATCTATAGCAGTTTGAGATGCAGCACTTGCCGCCTGTAATTCACGCACGTCGGGATTCTCCTCAATACTGATTGAATCCATATAGCGGGTGGGGACAGGCTCAGCCTGAAGTTCGTAAAGTATCTCGATTTCAGCATCACGATTGCGGTTTAAAAGCACATTGAAACGGGCAATGAGTCCAAATACCACATTTTCAAATTCAGAAATTCTGTTAAGTAATTCCTCCCGTTCTATTTGAATTCGAAGTACATCGATTTGAGAACCACGCCCAACTTCTAATTGTGATAAAATCTGATTTTCTAATTGCTCAAGAATGTCCAGGTTATCGAGGGATATATGAATATGGTGCTCTGCTTCGTGGATTTCATACCACATATTTCGAAGTTGAAAAACAAGTTCATTTTGACTACCGGTAAATCGTTCTTCTTCGGCTTTTGAAAGTTGATCAAAATATCTTCGGGTTGTCGATAACTTGCCAAACCAGGGCACAGGTTGCATCAACAAAAGGCTAAAACGGGAAGTCGGATTCATGCGGGACCATGCATCATAACTGAGTTCTAATTGCGGATCACCAAGTGAGCCAAACTCTTTAGATTGCAATCGGGAAGCCTCCACATTCAAGGTTCCGGATTTCAGTCCGGCATTATTTTCCAATGCCATATCAATGTATCGTTGTAAGAGCTTTTGCTCTGACGATTGATTCTGAGCCAAAACATCATCAGAAACCATCATCCCAAAAAAGAGAAAAAAGATGAAGAAAACGCGATATATATGAATAAATGAATGATGATTGGAAAACCTGAAAGCCATCTCGATATGCAGAGTTTCAGATGAAAACGAAGTTGAATTTCGGGATATATTCGGTTTTAAATTTCGATTTAATTTCATAATCCGACCTCTTCTGTTTTGGATTGACGGGATAGTTTTAGCTCCATCCACAGGGAGAAAAATATGGGTACAATAAACAGGGTGATGATTTGAAAAATCATGCCTCCGAATATGGGTACGGCCATCGGTAACATGATTTCCGAGCCTTTTCCTGTGGATGTGAGCAAAGGCAGCAGTGCCAGAATAGTTGTTGCGGTAGTCATCAAACAAGGACGAACACGGCGTAAACCGGCTTGAATAGTAGCTTTGCGAATGCCTTCAATCGAGTCTGTTTTAAAATGATCAAATGATTGTTTGAGATAGGTTCCCATGACAAGGCCGTCATCAACGGCAATTCCAAACAGAACCAAAAACCCAACCCAGACAGCTACACTCAGATTGATGGTTCCAACCTGTAACAGTTCCGCCTGATGAACACCAAAAATACTGAAATCGAGAAACCACGGTTGTCCATAAAGCCAAAGCATCACAAATCCACCGGCCCAGGCTACAGCAATTCCACTGAAAATAATCAAACTCATTATGGTCGATCGAAACTGAAAATAAATCAGCAGGAAAATAATGATTAAGGTGATGGGCAGAATTAACATCAATCGGTTTGCTGCGCGCTGTTGGTTTTTGAATTCACCTTCAAAGGTATAGCTGACTCCAGATGGAACCGACAGGCTGCCGTTTACAATTTGCTGTTCCAAATGCCGGCGGACATTCTCTACAGTTTCAACGGCACTAATTCCCGGAACGTGATCAAAAGTGACATAATTTATTAGAAATGTGTTTTCACTCCGAATACTCATGGGGCCGGTTTCAAATCGGATGTCGGCCAATTGCCCGAGTGGCACTTGATATCCGCTTGGAGATGGAATTAAAACCTGCGCCATCATTTCAGGCGTATTCCTGAACTCACGGGCATAGCGCACACGAACTGGATAGCGCTCACGGGCTTCAACGGTAGTAGTGAGTGTCATTCCACCAAGAGCCGTACTGATAACTTCCTGCACATCTGCAATAGTGATTCCATGCCGCCCGATTTCCTTCCGGTCGATATCAATTTCGATATAGGGTTTTCCAACGGCTCTGTCGGCAAAAACCGATGGCCTGCGAACACCAGTAACCTTTTGTAACTCTTCTTCAAGCAGGAGTGAAAATGCATCAATTGTTTCGAGATCCGGGCCGCTAACTTTTAATCCCATATTCGCCCGCATTCCGGTTTGAAGCATGATAATGCGTGTTTCAATAGGTTGAAGTTTGGGTGCGGATGTAATCCCCGGAATTTTTGAAGCACCTACAATTTCATCCCAAATATCATCCGGAGTGCGGATTTCATCGCGCCATTGTCTGAAATAACGCCCGCGTTTATCCGGAATGAGCTCACCTTCATCATCCTTTATGAAATTTCCTTCACGATCAACGGCAAAGCGGATTCGTCGTCCTTGTTCATCGGTCATGTATTCACTTTTGAAAATGATAACATTCTCAAACATTGAAATTGGAGCAGGATCAAGGGCTGTTTCCGCCCGACCGATTTTTCCGACTACGGTTTCAACTTCAGGGATTGAAGCCACCCGCATATCCATTTTTTGAACGAGATCTTTGGCTTCCTCAATTCCGGCATGAGGCATTGCCGTTGGCATCAGCAGAAATGAACCTTCATCAAGTTTGGGCATGAATTCGCGGTCAAGTCCGCCAAAAACAGATGATGCTGAAGTCCAGATTCCTGTTTCCCGTATGTCCCATCCGACTGACTCAGCAGGTATGGCAATGAACGAAAATGTTTTATCAAACCCGCGCCAGCTTATCAATCCTGTTACAAGAATAATAAATGGTATGATGAGAAAGATTTTCCTGTTTTTCAGAAAATTACTCAGCATCAGGGAATAAAATTTGATGAAAACCCAAAAGAATCCCAGCACTACAGAAACGACGGCAAGCACATAAAGAAAATTGATAAATGTTGCATAGCCGGGCCCCATTGGCAACCAGTTTATGGCAAGCAGCCATCCAACCATTATAAAAATTAGAGCAATGTTTATGTAATCGCGCCAGGCATGTGTGGTTTCATCATTTCTGAAAAACCAATACAAATTGTTAACTGAGAGTACAATCAGTGCTATTGCAGCCCATGTGTGGATAAATAGCAGGATGATACCAGTTGCCAGCATCAATCCATTCCAAAACAATCGCGCATTCCGTGTTCCGGCTTTGCGGGAAAAAAGCCAATGGGCAAAAGGTGGAATCATAATGATGGTAATCACCATAGTTGAAAGCAGTACGAAGGTTTTTGTGAAAGCAAGTGGTCCGAATAATTTACCTTCGGCTTGTTGCAGCAAAAAAACCGGTAGAAAACTTACGATAGTCGTCAACAATGCAGTTATGACAGCCGGTGCTACTTCAACGGTCGATTCATAAATTATCTCTAATCTGCTTTTTTCAGGGGACGCTTCTTCCAGATTCCGAAGCATGTTTTCGGTCAGGATTATACCCATATCAACTACAACACCAATGGATATGGCAATTCCGGCCAGAGCTACTACGTTCGCGTCAATACCAAAATAACGCATCATGATAAAACTCATCAAGACAGCTACCGGAAGTAAGGCTGAAATCAAAAAAGAGGAGCGTAAATGAAGGAGCATGACAATGACGACCAAAATAGTAATCAATATTTGGAGAGTCAGGGCTTCTTCGAGAGTACCCAGGGTTTCGTTTATGAGTCCGGTGCGGTCATAAAACGGGACGATTTTGATTTGCGAAATGGTACCATCCGAAAGCTCCTTTGTTGGAAGTCCGGATGAAATCTCATCAATTTTATCTTTTATATTATTGATAACCTCAAGCGGATTTTCTCCATAACGCGCCACAACGACTCCGCCAACGGCTTCTGCTCCGGACTTATCGAGCATGCCTCGCCGTTGAGCCGGACCAAGAGTGACCCGAGCTACATCTTTTATCCGAACAGGTACATTTTCATTAACCCTAATGACGCTTTCTTCCAAATCTTTAATAGAGCGAATATATCCCAATCCACGAATGATGTATTCCGCACGGTTTAATTCGAGTGTCCGGGCGCCTACATCGAGGTTGCTTTCTCGAACAGCATTTGCCACATCTGTTACACTTAAACCGTATTCGAATAGAGAAGCCGGATCAACGTCAACCTGATATTCTTTAACATAACCGCCAATACTGGCCACTTCCGCAACTCCCTGTGAAGAGGAAAGCGCATATTTCACCTGAAAATCCTGAATGGAGCGGAGTTCATGCAAATCCCATCCACCGGTTGGATTTCCATCGGAATCATACCCCTCGAGTGTGTACCAGAAAACCTGACCGAGCGCGGTGGCATCCGGGCCGAGCGTTGGCTGAACACCATCCGGAAGGGTTCCGGCAGGTAATGCATTCAGTTTTTCAAGGATGCGTGTACGGCTCCAGTAAAATTCGATATCTTCTTCAAAAATGACATTTATGGAAGAAAAACCAAACATGGAATTACTGCGAATGGTTTTTACACCCGGAAGGCCAAGAAGTGCTGTTGTAAGCGGATATGTAATCTGATCTTCCATATCCTGCGGTGAGCGCCCCGGCCATTCGGTAAAAACAATTTGCTGGTTCTCACCGATATCCGGAATAGCATCAACGGCAACAGGGTCGGTTGGCAAGCCTGTCTGCCAGTTGAATGGCGAGGTCATCATCCCCCAAAAAACAAAACCCGCCAGCAATAGTAAGGCGATGAGTTTGTTTTCTATAAAAAATCGTATGGTTTTATTGAGCATAATTCATGGTTAATACGTTCTAAAGCAGGTTGCTTATAGAAGGCTTTGCAAAACCGTTATTTTGTCCGTCTTCTGCCTTATCGCAAAAATAAAATCCTCGAATCCCGACGCTTCGGGATACTGCGGTTTTATTTTTGCTATAGCGTTGAATACAAACAAAATACCTGGTTTTTCAAAGCCTTCTTATAGAAAAAATGGATTGATAGAGAATAAGAGTTGTGCGCACTAAATGAACAAAATATATGCAAAACAACTCTGATGATATCTGAAACAAGGGTTTCAGGAATATATGCTCAAATCAGGTAGGAACAGAACTGTATGAAGATAGGCGCTGAAGGAATGTGATAGGGGATTTCAACAGCGGAAACAGATGTTGCGAAATAATTTGGTGGGGCGGATGAAAAAGAAATCGTCTCGATATAGGATGGAAAAAAAGTGGTATCAACCTGTGGTGCTATTGTGAATACAAAGCTGTTTTCAATTGCGGATGGAGAAATAGTACAGTTACATAAGGTGCACTCATTTGTATCCATAACTGCACTGTGCTGGCAATCCTTTGGGTGTGTTTCATCAATCAGAATTGGGATGTCGTTTGTTTCTGATTTTGTTTTTTCTGATGGGCAGCAGGATGAGGCGGATTGTTTTTGCATCGGACACGCCGACATGAATGAGCCACAGTAGTTAAAGGAGGGCATAACGATGGTGAACATCATTCCTGAAATCAAAATGATGTGCAATAATCGGTTATGTAGGAGTGATTTCATCATTAAAAAACACAATTTGAAAAACCAGGCTATACTATGTTGCCATCATACACATAACCCGCATTTTCAACGATTTGTTTCACCTGCGGTTCAGATATAGTGCCATGAATTTCAGCTTCACCGGTTACATGATCAACGGTTGCGCTAATGACACCTTCATGTTTTTCCAATATTTTTTTGACACGACCCGAGCATCCGGAACAGGTCATTCCGGAAATTTTGTGTTTTTTTAAGTTGTTGCTATTCATAGAAAAAAGATTGAGACCCCAATCTTAACCAATAATCAAAACTAAAATAACAATGCAAACCAGCGACACTTTAAACGCTGTATTCTTCCATTTTCTCATTAAACAGTCCAAAGTTTAGTATTAGTAGTAGAGTGTTGGAATGTAAATGTTGAAAACTTAAATATCAAATGGAAAATGTGGTTTTGTCATTATTTTAATCTATTGATTCTGAATTAATTAGGACAGTGGGTTGGTTATTATTTATTGTGGATAAGTTTTGTTGGAAGCGTGATAGGGATACTACTTGCAAGGGTTAAAATCTCTTTATTCTTAGGCTGTTTGAAACAACACTAACGGAACTCAAAGCCATTGCCGCTGCAGCAAACATGGGGCTTAAAACACCCGCTGCCGCAAGTGGAATGCCAATTGTATTATAGATAAACGCCCAAAACAGGTTTTGTTTAATGACTCGCAGGGTGCTACGCGAAAGCGTAATTGCTTCAATAACCCGCATCAAATCGTCACTTAAAATAGTTATATCAGATGAGGACACCGCAAGGTCTGTTCCGCTTGAAAGTGCGATTCCCAAATCAGCTTGTACCAGAGCGGCAGCATCATTTATTCCATCTCCGACCATAGCTACATGTTTCCCCTGATCCTGATACATTTTCACGATGGCTGCTTTTTCATCCGGTTTAACTTCAAACCGAATCTCATCAATTGAAAGCTGCTGTGCCATATACCGAACGGTTCGTTCCTGATCGCCGCTCACCATAACAGGGGTGATACTCAGTTCCTTTAATTGCTTTACAAAATCTACAGATTCATCGCGAAGCAAATCGCTAAGACTCAAGAATCCGGCAAATGTGTCATCGAAAAATACAGAGAGTAAGGTTCGGCCTTTTTGTTGTTCTTGCTCAATTATCTTTTGCTGATCAACGGTTGTTTTATTGAGTAGCGAAACCGCGCCTATTTCAACTTTCACATTTTCAACGCGACCTGAAATTCCGGTTCCGGCTTTTGTCTCAACATGAGTTGATGATGGTAGTTGAAGGTGCTCATTTTTTGCATGTCTGACGATTGCTCTGGCAATAGGATGATCAGAATGCTGCTCGACGGCTGCTACCAAGCGCAGGAATTCCGTTTCACTGAGATTTTCCGGAAAAATGGCTGTAACATTCATTTCGCCTGTAGTTAAGGTGCCGGTCTTGTCAAGAATCATTATATCAATGGTTTTGGCCTGCTCTAAGGTAACGGCATCTTTGATGAGAATACCTTTTTCTGCGGCTCTTCCGGAACCAACCATGATGCCTGTTGGGGTTGCCAAACCCAGCGCGCATGGACAAGCAATGATTAATACGGCCACCATGTTTACGATGGCTTTGGTCGGATCACCATCAAAAAGCAACCAGCCTGTGAGTGTAAGCAATGCTATTCCGATTACGATAGGGACAAAAACGGCGGCAACTTTATCTACCAGTCGTTGTATTGGAGGTTTGGAGCCTTGTGCCTTGCGGACAGTCTCAATCAATCGGGCGAGTGCTGTTTCACGACCTACCCGGGTAGCCTTCATGGTGAAAGAAGCATTCATATTTCGCGTTCCGCCAGTAACGTGATCTCCGGTGGATTTTTCAGCCGGCACACTTTCACCGGTCATCATAGATTCATCAATGGAAACAGGTCCTTCCAGAATTTCGCCATCTACGGGAACTTGCTCGAAAGCTTTCACCAGTAGCTCATCACTTTCTTCAACTTTAGATAACGAGATGGTTTCAATAGTTCCATCTTGAGTAATCCGATGAGCCTGTAGTGGAGTAAGTTCAAGCAATCCCGAAATGGCATCACGGCTTTTGTTTTTGGCCCGCTCTTCCATCCATTTGCCGAGGAGTATTAAAGCGATGATAACTGCAGCGGTGTCGAAATACAGATCCATTGGAGTTACAATTCCGTCTTCAACCCCAAAAAAAGTAGCATATCCACTAAAAAGAAATGCGGCGCCGGTACCGACGGCAACCAACGTATTCATATCGGCGGAGCGTCGCTTGAGAGATTTCCAGGCACCCGTGAAAAAACTTCTGCCAGCAAAGAACAATATAAATGCAGTAAGCAACGACATGGCCGAGTTCCACCAAAAAATATGTGGATGAATGAGGTTGTGCCAACTTTCTATAAACATCGGGCCCATATCCATGATCATTACCATAAAAGCAAGTGGTAAAGCTATAAAGAACCTTGTTTTAAAGGATGAATGTGAAGCTTTTTCATCATTTTGAGATGCATCCGAAACGGGAAATGCTTCATAGCCGGCATCTTCAATAGCCGCAATTACGTTTTCAATATTTACATTACCGCTAAAAGAGGCTTCTTCCGTTGCAAGATTAACGGATACGTCTGATGAGCCATCCACTTTGCCAATAGCTCTTTCCACTCCGGCCACGCAGCTTGCGCAGGTCATTCCGCCAATTTTCAGTCGGTTTTGAGTTGATGTTGTTTTTTCTAAGGTTTCCATAAGTTAATGCCTGTTTGTGTTCTAATCCTGATAATTCATATCACTCCCGAAGCGTAAGGACTTGGTAAAAATTCAGTGTAATATACTTCTGCAAATGTACTTGTACTATGCGGGAAATGATTGTGATATTTTGGATAAAATGTGTAGAATTTTTACCTGCGATTCATCCTGAGGCCATAATACCCGCGCTATTGCGCAAATACACTTGAAGGGTATGACAACGTAAACCTTAAAGAGAAGGGGTTCGACTACGAAGCGGGAGAGAATCGTAACCATAGCCACCTCCCTTTGCCGCTTCTCCGCTCACCCTGACGCTAAATATCTGTTTTGTATGTAAATATTAAAATAACAATATCAATATGTCAGCGATAGTTTTGCAAGTTTTCCGAAGACGTTTATTATTTTATGATTAATCTACTGACAGATGCTAATGGAAGTCTCCTTTTGCTTCAAAAAGGTACCGTTAGTGTGGAAAATACCACAAGGCAATTGAATGCTGGGAGCTTTTCCGAATTTTTCGGAGCTTTCAGCAAGTTAACACCGAGATGAGAGTTGTTTGTTCAAGCAGGTCTCGGGCTGCAATAATGACAATCATGCACATTTTTAAAATCATATATATCAGATTTCCGTTCAAATTGTCCCTGTTCACTGTGGTGGCTTTTGATATCATCCCTATCAGGTGTAACAAGTGATTGTGCAGGTTTCAAACCCGGGAAGTTGAAATAAAATATTCCATAAATTAAAAAACCCCGACATGCATAACACGCCGGGGCCCCAAACATAACTAACAACTAATCAATCCATGAACAAGTGTACTTACTACTTAAAAAACCGTTTAATCATTGAGCGAAAGAACAGTTGAATTCTGTTTATAAAATCGCTGTGATAGCGGTCAAAGTCGTGAAGTTTTTTGCTTCTTATTTGATACTGTGCGTTCATCATAATAATTTCCTGTAAAGTTTTGAATACTTGCACTAATGTTACCAATAGGCAAATTTTTAATAGTATCAAGATGCAGTGGATAAACCGCATCAGGTGAAAATTTGATGCATCTGAAAGGTTAATAATAAGCCAGATGCGATCTCTTAATCACTTGATTAAATATACGAACTTTCTTCACGATTATTGCATTAAAACGGTTGTTTTTATTTGCTTTTATTGTGAAAAGACGTTTAGCTATTTTACAAGATTGTTAAAGAAACCGGGATTAAAGAAGGCTTTGAAAAAAGCAAGGTATTGTCGGGCTCTGTATGGCGGAAGAGCTCTCAGGAATTAAAAATCAACACATATATATATATTACTTTTGGGTACTAAGTAAGTATAAATTCCCTTTAATGTATTATCGTTCTATCAGGTAAGTTGCCTACTGTTTAACCGCTGAGTTACACAGAGTTAATCTCGGAGTTTCACAGAGTTTTTGAACATTATCCTCTGCGTAACTCTGTGTCGTACACTGTGTAACTCTGCGGTAAAATAAAGGGTGCAAATAGACGGATGCATTATTTAATTTAAGAATCTAACTCAGGTTTAAAAGTCTTTCTGGATCAAATAATGATTACAAGTCAGTAATCGGGTAGTCAGCTAGCCAGCTGATGCAAAGCCATCTTAGAGTGAAACGAGAATAATCTCCTCAAACTCACTCTCCAAATCTTCCAAAAACGGCCCTGCAAGACGCTCAATTTCAGTTTCTGTAAAGCGATACAATCCCTGAATTTGCACAAACAACGTATCGGTATTTGAGTCAATAGTATATGAATGGTCGGGTGCATCGAACAGCACGGCAAGTTGAGCACAAATTTCTTCGGTCGATAAATGATTTAAGTCCATAATACAAATGATCAAATTAAAACAGCATAGCTTCCGGAGTTTCCGAAAAGCGTTGGGTTTAATATAAGGTTTGAACTTTGCAGATGAGGCTCTAAATTTGAAGATGAAAAATAATCAGTTTCACAAACTTGCTGCACTCCAAACAAAACGTGATAAATACATTTTAGGGTGTATTTCAGGAACTTCTATGGACGGGCTCGATTTGGCTTTGTGCAACATTAATGGTTTTGGCACAACGTTAAAGGCCGATATTCTGGAAGCTCAGACAATTCCGTATCCTGATGAATTGTACAAACCGTTACGTTCCCTGGCATTTCAGCCTCACATAAACGCGCGGGAACTTTGCCGATTGCACACCCTGCTTGGCCGCTGGACGGGCAATGTTATCACGAAAGCCTGCAAGGGCTGGAACATTCCACTATCTGATATTGATGCCATTGGGAGCCACGGACAAACCATTTTTCACGCACCGGATTCGGGTGATAAACCGGTTCACGGTACCCTTCAGATATCGGATGGAGATCATATCAGCCGGATTACAGGCGTGCCTGTTGTCAGTGATTTTCGGCAAAAGCACATAGCAGGTGGTGGCGAGGGTGCGCCACTGGCAACGTACGGAGATTGGCTGTTGTGCCGTTCAGATTCTGTACATCGCATATTATTAAACATTGGAGGTATTTCGAATTTCACGTTTCTGCCGGCAAAAGGCTCTTTTTCGGATTGTATTACCGGAGATATCGGACCTGGCAATACATTGATGGATGATTTCATGAAAGAGCATTTTGGTAAACCTTTTGATGAAAACGGAGCAATAGCAAGAAAAGGAACGGTACATAACGCACTCTTGAAGCACTTACTTGGGCACAATTATTTTAGTAAACCCTTTCCAAAAACAACCGGTCAGGAAACATTCAGTAAAGAATGGATGCGCAAATGCATTGCAGAATGCGCTGCCGAAACATCACCTGAAGATATCCTCGCGACGCTGCTCCAGCTAACTGCTAAATCGATTGCAAATGCCTTAGAGCAATTTACTTCTATAGATAAAACAGAAGTTTATGTGAGCGGTGGCGGAGCAAATAATCCTTATTTAATGGAACATTTGAGTATGGATTTAAATTTAAGTATTCAAAAAACGGATGCTATTGGATGTCCGGCAGATTTTAAGGAAGCTTTGATATTTGCGGTTTTAACCAATGAAACGCTGTGCGGTTCAGGATTTCCATCTCCGGATGGAATCGGAATTATAACTTTTGGAAAGATTTCAATACCTCAATAAAAGATTGAATATGATGTATAAGAAAATAAATAACTTGCTACCCTTATTTGCTTTAATTATGTTTTCCTGCAATCCTATGTCCGACTGCTGTATGAGTGGGCCATGCGTGCATGAATTTCGAGAACCTGTTCTGATTATTGAATCTGCTGAAGATGCTGAAAATCAACCAATTGATGCGGTGATATTATCTGATATCACATTTAACGGAAATGAAATTTCTCTTCAATATTTGATGACACTCATGACGGAGAATATTCAGGTTGAAGATGATAGGGCGACTTGCACAATCCCTTGTGGTTTTGGAATAGAAGATGGAACCTATGCATTTACCGCTTGGTCAACAGATACAGAACCAAAGGATTTTAATGTGGAAGCAACGTATGGAAGCGGCACAGGTGGGTGTCCTTCATTCTCTGATGATGGTACTCGGTTGAGTCTTTCTTTTTGATTATTGATAGAACGCTGATAGGGCGGATTGAACTGATTTACGCGGATATATTATAACATCGCGCAAAACCGAACGTCGTGAATAGGCGTCCATTTTGTACGTTCAGTGCCTCTGGCGCGAACGGGCAATCTTGCGGCGTCTCGCCGCCGTTTGAACCACAAGGACTCAAAGGCACTACGAGTATTTTGTTTGGACAAATTTGGGGATAGAACACTGATGGGACAGATTGAACTGATTTACGCGGATATAATTTAACTTCGTGCAAAACCGAACATCACTAATTTGCACCGATTGTGTACGTTCAATGCCTCCGGCGCGAACGGGCAATCTTGCGGCGTCTCGCCGCCGTTTGAACAACGAGGATTCAAAGTTACTAAGAGTATTTTGTTTGGACAAATTTGGGGATAGAACACTGATGGGACAGATTGAACTGATTTACGCGGATATTATTTAAACTCGTGCAAAACCGAACATCACTAATTTGCACCGATTCTGTACGTTCAGTGCCTCCGGCGCGAACGGTCTTTCTTGCGGCGTCTCGCCGCCGTTTGAACAACGAGGATTCAAAGTTACTAAGAGTATTTTGTTTGGACAAATTTGAGGATAGAACGCTGGCTGGACAGATTTACCGACCATTTTTGCATACAAACGAAAGTTTAAGCAAGGTGATTAAACCAACTTTGATGGATTTTACAATTAAATGCTATATAATGGCAAAGTGTTAAATCATAATTTGTATTTAAATTAAATTTATTGTTAATTGAAAATAAGCTAGTTACTAAGATTAATAAAGGAGGCTTCAACCATGAATAAAATTATATCTAAGTTATTATTATTAATGAATAAAAATCTATTTATATGGGAGGGGGTAAGCGCGCAGGATTCTGGAATGATTCTGCTATAAACAGCGAGCAGGTTGCAGGAACCCATCAAGCTGTATTCGATGCCACTCGCATGGCCACCGGCATGTACATCTACCGCCTGTCTGTAAATGGCAGGCCTGCTATTACCAATACCATGTTACTCGTTAAATAGGAGCCCATCATGAAATCAATCTTTTTATTTATTAGTGTAATGGTGGTCACAGTGCTGACCACTCACGCTCAAACTCAAGAAGAAATCGATGAAGCTTTGAAATACTATCCGTTGGAGGTGGGCAATTATTGGGAGTACATATATGTTATATCAAATAGCTTCACTGGTTCAAGCGACACTACATATTTTAGTATCGAAGTCACTGCCGATACCACACTAAATAATGGCACATCTTATAGTAAGATGCGGTATGTGAATCGTCCTCAAAGTTTCGAATCTCATTATGAGTTCGACATTTCAATTAATTCAAATAGCCAGCAAGTAGGGTATTACCTTGAGCGTGCTGATCAATTAACTGCTAACGTATATCAATGGTCACCAACTAGTAGTGATCAATATAGCGAAGTACTCATTGACAGCCTGTTAACAAATCTCTGGGAAACAACATCAGCCGTTCGCTGGCCACCTCCTGGTTATCACACTGAGAGAGTTCAATATCTTAGTGATCAAATAATCATATTTGGAATAGAAATTAATATGATGCTATTCACGTTGCTATCAGCTATTCCAATCGATTATATTTTGGGAGAGAAATTTGGTTTGATTGGAGCAGGTGGTGGTGAAGGTACAATATCTGCAGGTATAGGACTCATCTACTTCCGCGACCATCTCGGCACTGAATACGGCGAATCGTTTGATGTAAGCACGCCAACCCCAACCGAAATTCCGCAACGAGCGGCATTGTTATCCAATTACCCAAATCCTTTCAATCCATCCACCACAATTCCGTATGAGTTAAATCAAAGAGCAGATGTCCGGTTAGAAGTGTATGACATGCTTGGCCGGCGAGTGGCGTTGTTGGTAAACGAAACCCGCCAAGCGGGACGCCACAATGCTGTGTTTGATTCCGGGAGTTTGTCCTCAGGCGTCTATATTGCCCGTTTGGTAGCGGGAGAGCAGGTGTTTAGCCGGAAGATGGTGTTGGTGAAGTAAATTCAGAATTTTAGGATGGAACGCTGATGGGACAGATTGGACTGATTTGCACGGATGGGGGATAATTCAGAATTCAAAAATTCAGAATTGTAGGTAAAAAAACCGAACGTCTTGAATAGGCACCGATTGTGTACGTTCAGTGCCTCTGGCGCGAACGGGCAATCTTGCGGCGTCTCGCCGCCGTTTGAGCCACAAGGACTCAAAGGCACTACGAGTATTTTGTTTGGACAAAATTGAGGATAGAACGCAGATAGCACTGATTAAGCTGATTTACGCTGATTATTATAAAAAATCTGTGCTAATCAGTTCAATAAGTCCAATCAGTGTTCTATACTGAAAACGTCGGATATGAATAGAATGCTAATTTATACCTTTGTGTCATCGTGGCTTCGTGGTTCTATTCCTTTTCGAATCAAAATCAGAATTCTGTATCCGTTTATCCTTCTTCCATTCTTCCACTAAGTAGATACAATACAGCCATGCGGACGGCCAAACCATTGGTTACCTGGTTTAAAATGATAGCGCGATTGCTGTCTGCCACATCACTCGCCAATTCTACACCTCTGTTAATGGGTCCCGGGTGCATCACAACAAAATCAGGATATCGTTCAAGGTGCTCCATTTTAATTCCGAATCGTTCGTGATATTCCCTCATACTTGGAAATAAGCCTTGATCCTGCCGCTCTAACTGGATTCGCAAAGCCATAGCCACATCGCACCAAGCAAGGCATTCCTCTAAATTATGTGAAATGGTTACGCCCATTTCTTGCACAAAAACGGGCATCATGGTTTTAGGGCCACAAATCATCACTTCAGCGCCCAGTTTTATAAGCCCAATAATATTAGAGCGAACAACCCTGCTGTGCAGAATATCTCCGATTATGACCACTTTCAAACCGGTAATTTTGCCCATTCGTTGTTGCATGGAAAACATATCTAACAGTGCCTGGGTGGGATGTTCATGGGCACCATCTCCGGCATTAATTATAGCTGCATCCACACAGCGTGTTAAAAAATGGGGAACTCCGGGACTTTCATGCCTGACCACTACCATATCAATCTTCATCGACTCTATATTCTGAATGGTGTCCTTCAGTGATTCTCCCTTCTTCACACTTGAAGAACCACTTGAAAAATTCACCACATCCGCGCCCATTCGCTTTTGAGCCAACTCAAATGAAATTCGGGTTCGGGTACTGTTTTCATAAAATAAATTGACGATCGTTTTATCGCGGAGGGTGGGCAATTTGGGTACCGGACGGTTGAGTACCTCGCGGAAATATGCGGCATTTTGCAAAACAAAATGTATATCATCGGCGGAATAGTCGGTCAGGCCAAGTAAATGACGCTGATTAAATACATATTCCTGATATGGTTTCATATTCAATCTGGATTATTCGAGTTATTTTTTCTTAAATCAACTACATAGACGGCATCTTCACCATCAATTTCTTTTACTTTAACACGAACCTCTTCCGATACATGCGTTGGAACAAACAAGCCGGTATAATCGGCTGTGAGGGGCAGCTCACGGTGTCCGCGATCAATCAGGCAACAAAACCGGATGCTGGATGGCCGGCCAAAACTCATCAGCGCATCAAGAGCGCTTCGGGCGGTTCTTCCGGTATAAAACACATCATCAACCAGAACTATATTTTTTTCGAAAAGATCGAAAGGTATGTCTGTAATCTGCACGTCGGGCATTTTCATTTTAGTGCGGAAATCATCTCTGTAAAAGGTAACATCGAGTACACCAAAGGGAACATCTATTCCAAAATGTTCTTTTATAGCTTTACAAACTCTCTTAGCAATGTACACTCCGCGTGTTTGCATTCCAACAATGGCAAGTGCATCGAGGTTGTCAAAAGGTTCAGTAAACTGATGGGCGAAACGCTCGATTATGCGCGTGAGTTCATCTTCAGAAAGTAAACGGGCCTGTTTCAAATCGATCGGCTGAATGGGTGGTTTGGGTTCGGGCAAAATTACCTAAAAACCAATGGGGAAGCAAGGAACAGTTCATATCTCATATTTTATTTTATTGGGGTGAATTTAAACTTACTCTAAATAAAAAAAGGATTACATTACGGCAGAACCATCATTTTTTTGGAATCATTATTCCGTACAAAATGCCATACGAAGCATACGCTGAAATATTAAAACAAGGAAACCTTGTCGCTTTTCCCACTGAAACGGTGTACGGACTGGGAGCTTCTGCCTGGAACCCGGCGGCAATTCGTAAGATATTCGAAATTAAGGGGCGTCCGGCTGATAATCCCCTTATCGTACATGTCAGCTCGGTTGATATGGTAAAGGAGTTTACAGATGATATAAGTCCACGGGCGCTACTGTTGATGCAAAAGTTCTGGCCAGGTCCGCTTACATTGGTTTTCAAGAAGAAACCGGAAGTGTTAGATGTAATCTCTGCCGGACTCCAAACGGTTGCCATTCGCATGCCCGACCATCCACTCGCATTGCAGCTTATTCATCAAACGGGTCCGTTGGTGGCACCGAGCGCGAATAAATCTGGCAGACCAAGTCCGACCCGCGTAGAACATGTGATAGCAGATTTTGGAAAGAGAGTCCCTGTTTTGGATGGGGGAGAATGCCGAATAGGTCTTGAATCAACAGTTTTGGATGTTACCCAAAATCCACCGGTTATTTTAAGGCCGGGATATGTTACCGAAAAATCTATATACGATCTGTGCGGTTTTCGTCCGGTTCATTATGTCGGGGCTTCAGATCAGCCAGAGGAAAAGGTGAGTAGTCCGGGAATGAAATATTCACATTACGCGCCTAATGCGCAGGTACTTTGGTTAGGTGAGACCCGCAACGTTGATAAAAGTCGCACGCTTTTCCTCATGCATCAGCAACGTAAAGAACCTTGTTACGATTGCAAAGTTATACATTTTCAGGGGAATTATGAACGCATGGCGCGGGAACTCTACGATTGGTTTCGTAAAGCGGATCACGAAAACCTAAGTACGATTGTTATTGAACCTTTTCCGGAGGAAACCCGGTCAAAAAATGAAATTATCTACGCCCTTGAAAATCGCATTACAAAAGCTGTATCAAAAAAATAAACGCCTTTCTCATCTCTTCATTCATATTCAAACTTTAGTAATTTGAAATTGTTAATTGTTTATTCGGCAGATTCTTGCAAACCGGGTTAAACCGAATTATTCAAAAAAAATATCTTGGTGAATAATCCCTGTTAAATCAATTCATTATTACCTGAATATTCTTTATTATCGGGGTCTGAATGATAACGAAGGCTTTGAAAAACTTGCCTCATAAAAAATTTCAAATGTTGATAAAGCAATCAGGATTTCTATTCGAATTGTTAGATAAATAGTCACAATAGATTAACCTGAATAGAATTATACAACAAACACTTATTTACATTACAATTACGTTTTGGCCAAGTTCAACACTGATAAAAAAAAACAGTTTTCCAAAGCCTTCTTAACCATAAAAAATAGTATTCCTAACTATGTCATACGAAAAAATTACACCTCCCACTACCGGAGAACGCGTTACCATTGGTTCTGATGGAACCTTACATGTACCCAACAATCCTGTTATCCCATTTATAGAAGGTGATGGCACTGGCGCCGATATTACCCCGGTAATGGTTAAAGTGATTGATGCGGCTGTAAAGAAAGCCTATAAAGGCGATAAAAAAATTGAATGGTTCGAAATTTATGCAGGTGAAAAATCCGTGAATTTCTACGGAAACAATACCTGGCTGCCCGAAGATACCCTTACTGCAGTGCGTGATTACACTATTGCCATTAAAGGCCCTCTTACCACTCCAGTGGGTGGTGGAATCAGAAGCCTGAATGTGGCTTTGCGTCAAATGCTTGATTTATATGCCTGTGTGCGTCCTGTTCGGTATTTTGCCGGAACGCCCAGTCCCGTAAAAGAACCTGAAAAAACAGATATGGTTATTTTCCGCGAAAACACAGAGGATATTTACGCTGGAATTGAATTTCAGGCCGGAACTCCTGAAGCGAATAAGTTTCGTGATTTTCTGATTAATGAAATGGGTACAAAGAATGTTCGTTTTCCCGATACTTCATCATTTGGTGTGAAGCCTGTTTCGGAAGAAGGTACCAAGCGATTGGTTCGAGCAGCTTTAAATTATGCTATTGAGCAAAATCGCAAAAGTTTGACGCTTGTTCACAAGGGTAACATCATGAAGTTCACCGAAGGAAGCTTCAAAAACTGGGGCTACGAACTGGCTAAAGAAGAATTCGGAGCTAAAGAAATTGATGGCGGACCCTGGTGTGAATTACCTAACGGCCTTATTGTAAAAGACGTAATTGCTGATGCATTTCTACAGCAAATCCTTACTCGTCCTGCCGAGTATGATGTTATTGCTACACTTAATCTGAATGGTGATTATATTTCTGATGCTCTTGCCGCTCAGGTTGGTGGAATTGGGATTGCACCCGGCGCAAACATCAATTATGAAAGCGGATTTGCCATTTTTGAAGCCACACACGGAACGGCACCTAAATATGCCGGACAGGATAAGGTGAATCCCGGTTCTCAAATTCTTTCCGGAGTGATGATGCTTCGTTACATGGGTTGGAATGAAGCCGCTGACCTGATTGAAAAAGGTTTGGAAAAGGCCATAAGTAACAAGCAAGTCACCTATGATTTTGAGCGCCTGATGGAAGGCGCCACACTGCTCAAGTGTTCTGAGTTTGGTGATAAAATGATTGAATACATGTAATTCATTTCACATATACCATTTCAATATTAGTCTTAATTCAACTTTCGCACTTCGAAAAAGTGGAGAATACTCCTTACCCTCGAAACCTGAGGATCAACAGATGCCTTAAAATACATTGAATCAGTGGTGGGAAAATTCCCTCTGTGCTACTCTGTGGTTTAACCTGTCTAACTAACCACAGTGTTTCGCAGTGTCATGCACAGTGTTTCACAGAGTTCTTGCATTTTATCCCTTTCTGTGGCAAAAAAGGGTTCAATGCTGATTCATATTTTAGAGTTGACCTCAGACTACAAGGTGATTTTCAGGTTCAATCTCTTTTTCTCATTTCAAAAAGTAATGTAAACCAGTAAATCTGATTAAAAATGGATGACTTAATCGAACTGCGAAAGTTGAGTCTTAATTTTTAATCATATCGATTTTCAGAATTATAGTTTCTATTTTAGCTATTCATTTTAAAAATCTGAGTTAATAACACCTTTTTTGAATAAAGTTAAAGAAACTATACTCGAAGTAATGTATGCGATATTGCCCATTGCAATCGTAACTACATTGCTTCAGTTTACTATAATCTGGATTCCGATTCCGCTATTTTTGGATTTTCTGCTCGGGCTCGGTATGGTTGCGGTAGGTTTAATTTTATTCCTGCTTGGAGTACATACCGGATTGTTGCCGGTTGGTGAAATGATTGGTTCTTCATTACCCAAAACCGGAAAAGTATGGCTTGTTTTTTTATTCAGTTTTATACTCGGTTTTGCTGTTACCGTAGCCGAACCCGATGTTTGGGTCCTGGCCGGATATGTTGACCTTGCATCCGGCGGGGTTATACCACGAATGGTGCTTATCTTAACAGTTGCAGTCGGCCTTGGCATTTTTGTGCTTATTTCCATGATCAGAATTATCACAGATATATCAATCAATTATTTTCTCATAAGTGGTTATATCATCATTTTCATTATGGCTTTCCTGCCATCAGCCAACGAGAGTATGATACCTATCTCATTTGATGCCGGAGGGGTTACTACCGGCCCAATGGCTGTACCTTTTATTTTGGCTTTCGGCGTTGGGGTTGCTTCTGTTCTTAAAAGCCGAACAAGTTCTCAGGATGGTTTTGGATTAGTTGCATTGGCTTCAATTGGTCCCATTATTGCCGTTTTAATTCTTGGTATGGCTTATCCTGTGCCGGCTGATATAGAAATGGCAACCAAAACCGATTCTTATACATTTCTCGGCACATTGATGGAAGTTGCTCTTGCCTTATCCCCCTTAGTGTTGTTTTTTATTTTTTTTCAGTTCTATATGTTGAAACTAAAGGCAAAACAGGTTGGCATACTTTTTATCGGAATTGCCCTCACTCTCCTCGGTATGACTTTTTTTCTGCATGGCGTTCACAGTGGGTTTCAACCTGCCGGTACAGCAATGGGCAGAAACCTGGGGCAGCTCTCCTATAGTTGGATTATTATTCCTATTGGTTTTATCCTTGGTTTCGTGGCTACTTTCGCTGAACCGGCCGTGCGGGTTTTAAATGAAGAAGTTGATAAAGTTTCTAGTGGATACATCCCAAAAAAAGTGATGCTTTTAACTATTTCCATAGGAGTTTCCATATCTGTAGCTTTGGCCATGTCTCGAATCATTTTCGGTATAGAATTAATGTATATTCTCGTGCCGGGCTACATACTTGCCCTCAGTATGATATTTTTTTCCAGCCGGGAATTTACGTCCATTGCTTTTGATGCCGGTGGTGTAGCGACAGGGCCAATGACTGTTACCTTTATTGTAGCTATAGCCCTGGGATTTTCTGGAGTTCAGGAAGGTAGTAATCCATTGATTGAAGGTTTTGGTATGATTTCTTTGGTTGCTTTAGCACCTATTTTATCGGTTCTTACACTCGGAGTTCTTTACGGAGCAAAAAAATAATTTATTTATGGTTGATACATTAAGATTAAAACAAAAACTACTTATAACCATTGTTAATAAAGGGATGGCTTCTAAAGTAGTACGTGTTTCCAAACGTGCCGGCTGCGACGGTGGAACCATCCTTCCCGGAAAAGGAACCGGTAGAAAAGATATCACCACATTTCTCGGTATTGCATTCAATCCTGAAAAAGAAGTGGTTTTTAGCCTGGTTCGGGATGAAGACGCAGAACACGTGCTAAATGCCATATCCAAAATGGCAAAACTTGGAAAACCCGGTAATGGTGTCGCATTTATTGTGAATGTGAAGTCAGCTACCGGTATCGCTCACTTACTTGAACCTAATCTCAGTTAATTTCCAGCAATATGTTAAATACAACAGATAAATACGATTTAATTGTCACTATTGTAAATAAAAGCCTGGCTGATACAGTTGTTGAAGCATCAAAAAAAGCCGGAGCTGAAGGAGGTACAATTATTTATGGTCGAGGAACGGGAATCCATGAAAAAAAAATGCTTTTTTCGATGATGATTGAACCAGAGAAAGAAATTGTTTTAACTCTCATCAGGAATAAAAAAACACAGGCTGTGCTCGATTCTATTGTAACAGAAACCAAGCTAAATGAACCGGGAAATGGAATTGCATTTGTTCTTGAGGTTGAAGCTACATCCGGTATTTGCCATGCTATAAATGCGGAAAATGAGAACCACAAGCGTAGTTAGCGCATACTCAAATCTTTAGTCTTATATGTTGATAAAATGCATTTGATTAAAAATAAATCCGATATAATAAACTCACATTCCTGCCCGGTTCGGGATATATGTGTTTTATTCGAGAGAGATGATTCCGGTATTCGGTATTAAAAATATTTTCAATGTTTAGTGCAAAAGTATGAAGCAATGTTTTCCCCTGTATCAGATACTGAGCGCTAAAGTCAAGTAGTTCATATCCTTTTGTAGCGGTCTCAAAATCATCTAAGCGGTCTTGCTTGTCTGCAAGGCGCACTTGTCCTCTGAATGACCAATTTCCGGTTTGAAATGATGCAAAAATACTTCCCATAAAGGGGGGAATTTGAGGAAGCGGCTTCGTCGATTTATCAAAACCGGTAATTTGCTGTTCGTCTTCTGATACTTTCCGATTGGCTACAGTATAAAACGCGGATCCTCCCACTGATAAACTCTTATTAAGTTTAATATCAGCCGATAATTCAGCACCAAGAAAAATGGCTTCCGCCTCTTCAAACTGAAAATCATTTAAGTCAGGAAAACGAAAATTTCTGCGTCCGGTGTCTCTTGCATAAATATAATTCCAGAAATAATTCCGGTATCCGGTAAGTTGCACATTTGCACGATTCCCTTTGTATCGGACAAAGATTTCCTTAGCGAATCCTCGTTCAGCATCTAAGTTCGGGTTGCCAATTTCAAAAGAATAGGCTGCGAGATGCGGACCCTCGGAAAAGAGTTCTTCAAGAGAGGGAGCTCTGAATGAGTGCAACAGTGTTGTGCCGGCATAAAATCCATCAAACAGATTGTATATAGCTGATACTGAGGAGGATAATCCCAGATGTGATTGGCTGCTTATTTGGCCAATCACAGGTGAGTTTCTATCCTCATAGGGCGCAGAATGAACAAAATCAAATCGCGCACCCAATTCTATGTGCAACCTGTTAATATCGGCTTCCTGTACTACATAAAGCGCATTTTGCAGCTGCCATGAATCCGGAGTGCGAGCGCCAAAAACTCTGTAATCCGTTACATTTACAGAAGTACCAATTATCCCGGAATCGAAAAAACCCCAGGGTTTATGTCGTGCTTTAAGTCCTGTATTAAAAACAAACTGATCATATTCCGTACCAACAGAACCGTTTGCTTCTATTTCCTGATGATTGTAATAGCTGATACTCATTTCCGGCTCGAGAATATGTATAAATGATTCATTCATCAAATATTCACCTCTGAGAGTAAGCCCATATTGCTGTAACTCAATATCCACACCTTCGGGATGGCCCGATTCGGCATCGGGGGGAATGCCGTAGGCACTGTTATAGGTAGAAAAAGCTCCACCAATATATCCCCATGATTTCACATAGCTTAAGCCTGTTGTGCTTCCTGCTGACCGGATATGACTATTTGTAATTTCCGCATTTGGAGTCTGCAAATTCTGTCCAATTTTTCCATTCATGTTAAGGCGAAGAGCTACAGATTCTTTCAGAGGCAACGTTAATTGTCCACCAGCCGATGCTTCGGAATTTACACTAAGCCCTTGCAATGAAAATGAACCGGATGTTCTTGTTACAACTGATGTTGGAATGCTATTCTGAACAACATTTACCACACCCCCAACAGCATTACCACCATAAACCAGTGCAGCTGGCCCTCTCGCTATTTGGATTTCTTCAGCCAGCATGGGATCAATGGTTACGGCATGATCAGGTGAAGTAGTAGATACATCTCCTGAACGCATTCCGTCTTTCAGGATTAATACGCGTTCTCCACCCAACCCACGAATAACAGGGCGACCTGGAGCGGTTCCCATTGTTTCTTCAGACATACCGGCCACATTTTTGAGTGTTTGGGATAATGTTGAGCCTAAATTTCTTCTTAAATCCTGCCCAATAATTTTTACCGAAGCATGTTCTACATTTCCTCTGAAACCCTCATCACGCGAATCTTCTACCACTATAGCATCCCCACGCAACTGTACAGGAACCAAATAAATGACTTTTTCATTATCCGATACATCTCCCATTTGAATGGACTCCTTTCGTGTTTCATATCCGATGCGATGAATATGAAGCGTGTATTCTCCTTCCGGAATATTCTGAAACCTAAAACCGCCATCACGTCCGGTAGTTACCGATCGGTTTAATTCCTCGAGGTGCAGATATGCATAAGGCACGGGATACATGGTAACGGCATCGAGAACCGAGCCTGAAAAATCCACAGCAGGTTTCTGAGGTTCATCCAAACCATTCAGATTGAAAAATAAAAGGAAAAGGAACAGGACATTCATTCTTTATAGAAATTTTTTTCTAAAATAAAAAACGGGAACCATAAAAGATTCCCGTTTTTATCTCATTGTAAACAGGGCAATAGCCTGAGAGTTATTCTACTACTACAATAAAGGGAAGAGAAGTAAAGTCTGCATGATTTACGTGAATCAATTCAAATTGCAGTTGTGCTTCACCTTCACTAACTCCTGTTATAGTGAAATTATAAGGAGAACCTGAAGAGATACTTGTAGTGGCTACACTTGTATTGTTATTTTCGATTTCAAGAAAGAAATCATCATCTTCCGGAGTAAACAAATCACCGTCTTCTGCAATAAACCGCACACTCATGGTTTCCGTTGTTTCACCAACCGACAGGCTCAAGTGCGACCCGTCAGCATAGCTGATAACGCCACCTTCCTGAATGGCTACTTGGTTTGATCCGATGAATAAAGCAACACCGAATGCATCTTCATGTTCATGTTCATGGTCATGATCGTCATTGTCGCAGGCGGTTAAAACCGTAAGACTTAAGACAATTAATAGTAATGTATAAAAAGCAGATTGTTTCATTGGTTATTGTTAGGTTTATTAAAATTTAGGTTTAAAGCCTTTGGCACTCATATCAGCTTTACTTGTAACCGACTTTTATGCAATTAAGTTGCATTACCCAAATATAGACCATTCTAAACACAGATGACACTCATCTAAATGCAACTTTGTTTCTTTTACCAAGTTTAACAAAAATGAGATGAATGATTCAAAATGCTACATTGATTGCACCGCTCCGACAACATAAGCTATTCAATAACTATATCATAAGGCAAGCGCGCATACACTCCAGCAGGGTCATTATGCTGATTAATGAAGGATAAAGCATTCCAAATTTGTCTGCCAATTCGAGATGAATGTGTAGCATCTTCAACACCCGCAACACCAAGATTAACGCCAAAGTTTTTCAGTAACTGAGTTTTGAAATCTTCTGCTCTCAGATAGGTTTTTACTTCCCATTCTTCCAATTCAGCATGTTCCGCTGCTTTTAAGATGGCCGCTTCCAAACCACCGAGTTCATCAACCAAACCCAACCCGAGCGCATCGCTACCCGTCCAAACGCGACCTTGCGCAATATCATGCACGTCATCCCTGTTCAATTCCCTGCCTTCCGAAACCCGACTTAAGAAATTCTCATAAATTTGCTTCGTGCTATTATCAATGATTGTCCATTCTTCATCAGTCGGCGAACGATCTGACGTGCGTAAATCAGCAAATGGGTGGGTTTTGATAGAATCGAAGGTGAAGCCATAGTCACCGGCAATTTCATCAAAAACAGGAAACATGGAGTACACGCCAATGGATCCGGTTATGGTTGTTGGCATAGCATAAATATAATCGGAATAAGTAGATATCCAGTATCCACCTGATGCCGCTACATTTCCCATGCTCACAATAACCGGTTTAACTTCAGCCAGCAGACGCATTTCCCGGAGAATAACCTCTGAAGGAGTTACCCCGCCACCAGGACTGTTTACACGCATTACAACGGCTTTCACATCATCATCTGTTCGGATACTTCTGAGAGTTCTGGCGGTATAATCGGCTGCCACATCGCTTGTACCAGAACCTCCAACGATTCCTCCTTCTGCATAGAACAGAGCAATTTTTTGATCACTTTTCGTCTTCAATTCTTTTTTAACGGCTTCGGCATAGGTGCTATAATTGATTTGTGTGAATGGTTTTGATTCATCCTCCACTCCGGTAAACTGTCTGAGTGCTGCAAGAAGCTCATCATAATAGGTAACACGGTCAACTAAACCCTTTTCGAGGGCAAATTGCGCATCATTTAATAGTTGCACATTCGATGATAATTCGTGTATTTCATCAATGTTTTTGCCCCGCGATTCTGAAACATCATTCGCAAATTGGGCATAATGGGCATCAAGCAATAACATGCGCTGTTCTTCATCTTCATCACTCATCTCACTTCTGAAATAGGGTTCCAGTGCTGACTTGTAAGCACCTACTCTTGAAATATAGAACTTGACGCCAAAACGATCGATAGCATTCTTATAGAACGTTCTCGATGTACTAAATCCAGTAATAGAAACACTACCAAAAGGATGAATAAACACGCTGTCAGCTAACGAAGCCAAATAATAAGACCTCATATTGTAAGACGTATTGTATGCGTAAATGGGTTTTTCAGACTCTTTGAAAACTTTAAGGGCATCCCGAAATTCCCGAAGAGTAGCTGAACCGGAGTAATATGTTCCGCCGGTTGGCACACTCCCGGTCAGGTATAATCCTTTGATGCGATCATCGGTAGCGGCGTATTGTATCGTTTTTGATAACTCCCGCAGAGTGAATGTAGAGGATATGCCACCGCCCGTAAACAGGTTTTGGGCAAATTCGGATGGATCAACTGTAACCGGACGATCAGAAATAGGCTGATTTAAGTCCAGAACCAACACGGATCCATCTTTAACATCGGGTGAACTTTCTCTTACGGAGAAAAAAATGATGATTGAGAGAACACCAACAAATAAAATGAGTGATGTAAAAATGGCGAGAAGTGTCACAAAGAATTGCTTCATAGTCTTTTAAATTGATTGATTAATTTTAAGATACAGGTCGCCTGGCAAGGCCTAAGATTCCGGTTCCGGTTTTATTTTGATTTAATACATCCGATTTCATCATAATGAGAGCCGGAATAAGTGAAAGGCAGTACCAAAAAGGTAGTAGTAAAACAGCACCAAAACCAAGTCTGTTTAGTAACAGCATCGGCCATTTGATAATTAGTACCCAAGCGGCGTGTCCGAGAACTCCATACGTGTATTTTATCAAAAAAGGTTCAAGTCCGGCTTGCATCATTTTTTGGGAAAGCTCTTCCTCTGAATATCCGGCGCGAGCATGTTCATCTACAAAAAAGGCGTCGTCACCGGCATCTTCTTCAGCCAAATGCGAAGGCGAATGCATCAGAAAAAAACCGCCCGGTTTCAAGCTGTCACACAGATTTTTCATCACTACAACATCCTCATAAATATGCTCTAAAACATCTACACATAACACAAATTCAAAGCCTGGTTTGGAATATTCCAACAAATCCTGTTGCTCAAATGTAATAGTGCCGGCTTTGATTTCTTTCTGAAAATAAAAACGGCAATCTCTTAAGTAATCTTCTTTCACATCCACTGCCGTGATTTGAGCGTCCGGAAATAGTTTCAGTAGAAATCGATCATACTGACCAAAACCTGAACCGGCATCCAAAATTTTTGGAGCTGAACCACTGGCTTCTTTCACTATTTTTCGAATGGTATGCCTTACGTGCCAGCTTCGTAGAAAAAACACATCTAAAGCAAAATAAAACAATCTCCTGAGGAAACGGGAATTCCGAATAATTCCGGCAAAACGATCCTTAACGGGGTCGTAAGCAATCTGGCTCATCTTTCACCCCTTATTACCTCTTTAATATTGATACTTCGGTTTTCTGATCGATTCTTGTAAATCATCTCCCCAAATAAACCGATAGTAAAAAACTGAATCCCGAGCAAAATCAGCAGAATCCCAAATAAAAGAAGTGGTCGTCCGGTCAAAAACTGATTGTAAAATAAGCGCATAATCACCAAATAAATCGTTATGCCACTGCCTGCCAGGAGGAAACCACTGCCTAAGGTGCCGAAAAAATGCATAGGGCGTTGCAGATAAAAATTGATAAACATGAGAGTTAATAAATCCAGAAAGCCATTTATAAAGCGTGACAAGCCGAATTTGGATGTCCCATGTTTTCTGGGATGATGAACAACCTTCTTTTCGCCAATCTTTCGGTATCCATCCCAATATGCCAGGAGTGGAATGTAACGGTGCATTTCGCCGTATAAATCCAGGCGTTCAACGATATTCCGTTTGTAAGCCTTTAATCCGCAGTTAAAATCATGCAACTTTATTCCGGTTACCAACGAAGTTATCTTATTGAAAAATTTGGATGGAATTGTTTTTGTAATCGGGTCTTTCCGGTTTTGTTTCCATCCGCTTACGAGGTCGTGTCCTTCCCGAAGCATTTGAATCATTCCGGGAATTTCGGCGGGGTCATCTTGCAGATCGGCATCAATCGTAACCACAAACTCACCTGAAGCGGCTTCAAATCCTTTTTGGAGGGCGTAACTTTTTCCGTAATTCCGCCTGAACTGAATACCCGTAACGTGTTTGTGCTGCTTTGCCAATTTGGCGAGAACCTCCCATGAATTGTCTTTTGAGCCGTCATCTACAAAAATTACTTCAAAATCAAATGAGGGTGCAAGAGCTGCGGAAATTGCATCATAGAGTTCTGAAAGTGACTCTTCTTCGTTAAGTAAAGGAACAATTACGCTTACTTTTTCTAGTGTTTGTGCCAAAGATTTATGAATTTGAATGTGTTATATTGAGATTGATTAAAGAGATAGTATCTTTAGTATAATGTCGAACTCAGAATGTCCGAAAGACCCATCACGTTTGACATTACAATAGATAGTAACGTATTTATTGATATATATAAAGATTCCAACTTTGGTTATTTCATCGTTCGGGATGAAGTTACATAATCTGTAACATAAGTATGAAATGAAAAAACTCTACTACAGCATCGGGGAAATCAGCGAACGAACGGGAGTTGAAGCTCATGTTATACGCTATTGGGAGACTGTTTTCCCCCAACTTAACCCTGGTAAAAACAAGTCAGGTAAACGACTGTACACCGAAAAGCATCTGGAAACAGCGCTTAAACTTAAGGAGCTTATCAAAGATAAAAAATTTAGTACAGCCGGGGCGTTAAAAGCGCTAAACCAAAAAGACGAACCACAATCAGAAACGGATAACACCAGTATAAGTGTTGATTTAAAACGGGATTTAACCGAAATAAAAATACTCTTACAGCGCATTCACGATCAATTATAAGGCTCTTTTTCATGAAATTAATTCCCCTTTTCCCCTTGCAGCTCGTTATTTTCCCGAATGAAATGCTACCGCTTCATATTTTCGAACCACGCTACAAAGAAATGATCTCCGATTGCCTTAAAACAGGTGAACCCCTGGGAATTCTCAGTTATATTGAGCAGAACATCTCAAAAATTGGGTGTTTGTGTACAATAGAAACGGTCAGTAAAGTTTATGAAGATGGCAAGTATGATATCGTATGCAGAGCCGGTGATCGATTTCTGACGCACTCTTTTAATTCCTCTAAATCGTACCTTCAGGGAAGTATCAGCCTGTTTCATGATTTGGAAACCCAGACACCGGTTGATAGCGCATTGATGGAGCGTGTTATTTCCAAATATGAAAAACTCATTGAAATTGCTTCTCAAAGCTGGGAAGACGCGCCTTCTCAAAAACCCATTAACTCGTTTGAATTAGGACACTTAGTAGGGTTTAACCTTGCCCAAAAGCAAAATTTACTTGAAATTAAATCAGAATCGAACAGATTGCTTTATATTGATGAGCATCTGGATCGGATAGTACCACAAATGGAAGCGTTCGAGCAGGTTAAAACACGTATTAAAAGCAATGGTCATTTCAGGGAGTTTCCTCCACTTCAATTTAAAATAGATTCTTAATATCGATTATGAACGCACTAAGCAAAATCAAAAAAGGCCCATTTACTTTTTTCACCATTGAAACCGGACGGTTCAGCCTGGATGGAGGAGCCATGTTTGGCGTTGTTCCAAAAACCATGTGGTCAAAGAAAATTGAATCAGATGAAAAAAACCGAATCCCGATGGCTATGCGTTGCCTTTTGGTTCATTCTGATGAAACTGACCGTTTGTACCTGATTGACAATGGCGCCGGAAATAAATTTGATGATAAAATGCGAGAAATATATGGATTGGATTATTCGCTCGGAACACTCGAATCATCCCTTAAATGGCATGGATTCCGAACAAATGATGTTACCGATGTAGTATTTACACATCTTCATTTCGATCATTGCGGAGGCAGCACCGATTTTAATGAAGAAGGAGAACCCGAGTTAGTCTTTAAGGATGCCAACCACTGGGTTACCCGAATGCAATGGGTAAATGCAAATAGCGCAAACCCGAGAGAAAAGGCTTCGTTTCTGCCTGAAAATATTGAACCTCTGCGAACAAGTGGTAAGTTAAAATTAATTGCCGAAGGTCATGAATTTGAGCCGGGATTTACCTGTGAAATTGTAAACGGGCATACCAAAGGACAGCTTTTACCCACTTTTGATACGGATGATTTCAAAATGGCTTTTGGTGCTGATTTAATACCAACTTACGCGCATTTACCACTCCCCTGGGTCATGGGTTATGACTTATTTCCTGTTGATACGATGAAAGAAAAAGACAGAATTTTGAAAAAATGGGCTGCCGAAAATCGTTATTTATATCTCGAACACGATGCGCACCATGAAATCATAACTATTGAAGATGACGGGAAACGCTTCAGCGCCGGAAAGTCGTTAACGTTATCTGATGTGTAGAATAGTTATAAGGTTTTAGCATATATTTCAGAATGATCAACTTAATAAATTGTTTTTCTTATAGTTTTTAATCAACTTATATCTCAATTTTTAATCAATAACATGTCGATGGAAAAGTTATTACTTGATGAAATTTTACAGCTCAATAAGAATGAAAAATTAATTTTGGTCGAAGCTTTGTGGGATTCCATTGCTTCAGATCCAAAGGAAATTGAAGTTCCTGAGCATCACAAAGCAATTATTGAAGAACGGCTTAAAACACTTGAGCAGGACAAACAATCGGGTTCAAGCTGGGAAGAAGTTCGTCAAAAATATTTGTAAATCACTGTGCCTGTATCATTAATACTTACACAAAAGGCACAAGAAGATTTGGATGATGCATTCCAATGGTATGAAGAGCAAGAGCCTGGGTTGGGCAAGGAGTTTATTAGATGTGTAGATGCTAAAATTGCAGATCTTAATCTTCATCCTTTTCATCACTCAGTCGTTCAAAGTGATCAGGTTCGGCGTGTGCTTGTTAACAGATTTCCTTTTTCTGTCTATTTTGTTAATGAAGTAAGGTTGATTACTATTTTTGCTATTCTTCATCAAAGAAGAAATCCCGAGTACTGGAAATCGAGATTATAGCTCGGAAAATTAACCAGCTCTATTGTATTTTCTACCGCCTTACTAATCTTACATTAAGTTCTCAACACAATCATTTTAAAATAATATCATTAATCAACTCATTACAATGAACACGCAGGTAACCCCGTTTGATTATCTGTAACCGCGCACATTTCTAAACTGCCCATTTTGCAAGAACAAACAACATTACAAGAGCTCATAAACCGGTATCAAAAACTGGTTACCCGTTTTCATGCGGCCGCAGAACGCAATCGGCGTTTGTCCGTTTTTTTAAGCGTGATTACTCTGTTTACGCTCTTTTTTTTACTTACACTGTTCATCGAGCAAACAGCGTATTTATCTCCCCTTCTAAAATCCGTAATACTTGGAGCCGGTGTTGTGGGCGGAGTAGCGCTTGGATTTCGCATCGCTTCGCTTTTTTCTCAACAAAACCGGGAGACCTATTACAGAACGGTTACCAAAGATTCCAGTCTTCATTCCCTTCGCCATTTACTGGATCTGTCTGAATCTACCCGAATAACCGGCGAAGCCCTTCGCGATTCGGCTATTCGACAGAATGCTGCACAATTAGAACCCGATTCAGTAAAAAAAGCATTTCGCGAGTGGAACAACAAAACGACCTCTTACATTTATTTAAAGCGATTTGGATTGGCTTTTGTATTACTTTTGGTGCTTATTCTCGGATTCAGTTTTAAGAATCCTCAGACAGCCATCCGAACTATCAGCTTTTGGGAAAACTTTGAAAAGCCAAATCCATTTCAATTTACCATACTTCCGGGAACTTCCGGTATTGAACAGGGGAGCCGTTTTTTTGCTGATATTACGTTTCAGGACGAAAAACCTGAGCGGGTTGGATTAAGTGTGAAAATGGAAGTGGAAGACGAATTTCGAACTATTCCAATGCAGGAAACAACACCGGGTAAATTCATATCGGAGTCTATTGAAGTCTTTTCAGACTTGGAGTATTTTATTCAAATGGATGAATTTGTATCTGAAACGTATTCCATTTCAGCCATTCAATTACCACGATTCAGAAACCTGCTTGTTGAAGTATCCCCACCTTCTCATACCGGAATGGAACCAACTGATTATACCTATCCGTTTAGCCGGATTGAATTGGCAGAAGGTTCCACAATAAAGATGACGGGAACAGCAAATAAAGAATTAGAACAGGTAATCTTAGAGAGTCGTCAGCATGAAAACATCGCTCTTGAACCGGACAGCGCCCTGACCTGGAAAACGGAGCGAACGGTTACTACTACCGATACATTGAGTTTTCAGCTTACTGATTCAACCGGACTGACAAATCGAAATCCTTTTAATTTTACGGTTCGGTCTGTAGCCGACCAAACACCCACAGTAAGGCTAACGCAGCCGGAAGCCATGCTACAAATGCTTAATCCGGATCGTGTAAATTTACGGTTTGAAGCCCGTGATGATTATGGATTTTCATCCACACATCTACGGTATGAAATCTATGATGGCCTGAGTGATAGCAAACGTAGTGGCTCAGTTCGGCTTTCCAGACGCTCACCCGCTTCATTTAATGGCACACATGACTGGGATTTAACTGAGTTAAACCTTCAGCCGGCTGATGAACTTGTTTATTGGATTGAAGTATTCGATAATGACACTATAAATGGTTTTAAATCTGCTGTTTCAGCACGTCAGACTATTCGCGCATCATCATTAGCTGAATTTTTGATTGAACAGGATGAGAAAGAAGATTCCATAGATAATGCGCTTGATGACCTTGCTCAAAAAAATGAACAAGCCCGCGAAGAATTGAAGCAACTCAAAGATGAGATTGTAAATGATCCCAATCAAAATTGGGAACAGCAGCGCAGTACTGAGGATATGATGGAGCAGCAAGATGACATGAAGAAGCAATTAGATGAGATGATGAAAGAGTTTGAAGAGCTGAGTGAACAAATGGAAAATGAAAATATCCTCTCGGACGAAACCCTTCAAAAGTACGAAGAGCTTCAGAAATTGATGGAAGAAATAGACGATACTGAAATCATGGAATTACTTGAAGAGCTCCGGGAAGGCTTAGAGCAAATGGATCAGGAAAAAATACGCGAGGCCATGGAAAACCTTGAGTTTAATGAACAGGCTTATCAGGAGCGCTTGGAGCGGACTATGGAACTATTCAAGCAACTAAGAGTGAATGCAGAGTTAGATAAAATGGCAGCCATGATGGAACAATTAGAGCAAATGGAAGAGCGTATCATGGAAATGGAAGAATCTGAAAAACAGGCTGAACAGCAGGAAGATGTGAAAGAGGAATTAGATTCTATGCAGGAAAAATTAGAATCATTACCGGAAAAAGGTCCTCAAAGTAAACAAGATATGCTTCAGGAAATGGTCAACGAAATGTCGCCACAAATGCAAGATCTGAATGAAGATGTACAACAAAATATAGAGCAATTACAATCTCCTGAATCCAGCCCATCAGAATCTCAACAGCAACAAGAGCAGATAAAGGGTAAAATGGGAGAAATACGGCAACAGATGCAAAATATGCGAAGCCAAATGAATCAACAATCTATTGATGTAAACATTATGGCGCTGCAAACCATCTTTCAGACATTATTACTCCTTTCTGATGCACAGGAAGAATTGAATCTGAGTACGTTACAACTTGAGCCAAACAGTCTGGTTTTTATTGATCATGCGCGTACGCAACGCAATATTTCAGTGAATTTCAATCAGGTTGTTGATTCCCTGCTTGCTGTTGCCAATGAAGTTCCACAGCTCCCGAATATCTTGTTGCGTGAACGCTTAGAAGTGCAACGCTCACTTGATCAAAGTATAGAACACCTCGTGGAGCGAAATAAAAACCGTGCTACCACATCAGAAAGAACAGCTCTTGGTGGTATCAATAAACTGGCTGGAATGGTTTCTGATTTAATCGATCAGTTAAAGGATTCACAAAATGGTGAGGGGTCCGGTGGCGGTATGAGCTCCCAACAAATGATGCAACAAATGCAAAATATGGGTGGACAGCAGCAACAGCTCAACCAGATGATTCAGGATTTTATAAATGATATGGCAGGTGAGCGACTTTCTCAGGATCAAATGGAACGCCTCAATCAGATGGCTCAACAACAAAATGCTATTCGCAAACAGTTGCAGGATATGCAACAACGGGGAGCCCTTAAACCAGGTGACAGCCTTATGAGCGAATTGGAACGAATGGCCGAAGAAATGGAAGATGCTATCAACGACCTGCGCGGTGGTTCCGTAGATGACCTTATGGTTGAAAGGCAACAGAATATACTCTCACGCATGTTGCAGGCTGAACGGGCTATAGATGAACGTGAAGAAGATGAAAAACGAGAAGGTAAAACTGCTGAAGAATTTGAGCGAAATAATCCACCGGAAATGACCCTCGAAGAATTGGAAAGAGAAATCCGGAATCGTTTGCAAGACCCCGATCAAACCCGATTCACAGAAGATTACCAACGGCTCATTCGACTGTATTTTGAAATTTTGCGGGAACTGGATGGCACGGAAGTTAGGATTCCGTGATGGGGGATTAGAATAGCTCACTGTCCGCCAAGTCAAAGATTCTTTAATAGCTCAATTTTTAATCATTAAGCTTATGAAATGTTGGGTTATCGGCCTTTATTTAGCCAATAAAGTACTTAAAGCTATCTCCAATTTCGTCTATAAATTGAAAGTCATTTATTCTACATCTGGATAAATTGAATTACTGTAACACCAGTTTTCAAGTTAATTACTGTATAGTATATCCAGAACATACTCTTCTTTATCCATTGCCGAAGGAAACGCTGATACGAAACTGAGTTCGGGTTTTTGGGCAGAAATTAATCTTGGAATTACATTTGCCGGTTGATTCCATTCACTTTTGCCTGATCGATGATTTATTATAATTAACAAATCAGATTCCGTAAGCTCATTAACAACTATTTTATTTATTTGGTCTAAAGTTTGCAATCCTCGCAAACCAATTTCTAAATCAGATTTAATTAAATATAAATCCCTATTGAGTTTACCTTCATCCTGCTCGGAAAACAGTATTTCCAATTTTGTGTTTAAGTTATCAGCAAGTTTAAATACAGATTCCAAAAGGGACAGGAAATTCCGACCGGAATAACTTTGGGGATGTATAACAAGTACGACCTTTTTAAAAGTCGAAACGGGTTTAGCCAATTTGCAGATAAAAGTCTGCTGTTTAGTTGTCATCAAAACTTGATCTAAAATACTCCCAAAAATTCTCATAGGAGTTGAAATAACACCGTTCCAACCAATTACAATATCAGTAATTGCATTGTTACTCGCCGCATTTCTGATTCCCTCAGCGATATTAAGATTGGTCTCTACAATCGGGTTAGCCTCAGAATTTACGGCGTGAATGTGACCTTTGGCTATTTCGAGAACTTTTTGTGCTCGCGCTCGCTGATTATCAACATCCTTATATGTATTGATTACAGCAAGTGGAAAAATGGGACTTTTTTTGTCGATTTTTAGATTTGATGCAAACTCAATAAGTTTTGCAGAGGTTGCGGGATTTGATAATGGAACAAGAATTCTTTGTCGAATTTTTGTTTCGGTTTCGAGTTCAAGTGTGGTTTCATCCGCTAGCTTTAAACCAAATCTTTCTACAACAAGTGGTCCAATGATACAGGTTACCAATATCATCATAATGGCACCATTTAGAATTTCCTCGCCAATGAGTCCTACTTCCATACCTACAAAAGTTGCGGCCAAAGTAGCTGCAGCTTGAGAGTTCGTTAAACCAAAGATAACCCATGCCTGATCGTTGTTGAAACCGAGTAATTTTGAAGACGCAAAAGCAGCCACCCATTTCGAAACGACCACTATCGACGTCATTACTCCCATGATAAACAAAACATCGTATCCGCTTAATAATACCTGAACATCGACCTGCATCCCAACAAAAATCAGGAAAATGGGGATGAAAAATGCATCCCCAAAAAACTCCACGCGATTTTTTAGAGGTCCCTTGTTGGATAATAATGGATTTAGTGCGAGTCCAGCTAGAAATGCTCCAACAATTGCTTCAATTCCAATAACTTCTGCAAGCCATGAACACATTAGCATTACTCCAATAACATAAACATACGTAAAGCGTCCTGTTTCACCCATGTTTTGGAAAAAGTGGTAGCTCATTTTAGGCAAGACGTAAAACATGAACACTAAATACAGAGCAAATAGGCCAATAAGTGCTACCCAAAAAACAGTATTGAGTTCTCCATCAACGGATCTTGCAACTACGGCAAGCACAAGAAGTGCAACGGTATCGGTAATTATTGTACCACCTACAGCAGTTGAAACACTTCTTTCTTTATTCAGACCAAGTCTGGAAATTATGGGATAGGCCACCAAAGTATGCGAAGCAAACATACTGGCAATGAGAATGGATGCCGGAGTGGAGTAGCCGATCCACATGAAAATAAAAGTACCCGTAATTTGAGGGATTAAAAAGGTAAGCGCTCCAAAAATGAGTGTATTGTTTCGATCTTTTTTGAATTGACTAAGGTTGATTTCAAGACCGGCAAGAAACATTAAATACAGCAATCCTACTTTACCAAGGACATCTATAACTCCTGCAGCCTCAATAAAGCCCAAACCTTTCGGACCGACTAAGGTTCCTGCAAGTAAAAGCCCTACAATTCCGGGAAGCCGTAACTTTTGGAAAAAAATGGGGACAATCAGAATAATTAGTAAGAGAATCCCAAAGGCTAAAATAGGTTCGCTTGAAATGGAGATTACAATATCGTTCATATAGCAATAGTTGTAATCAGAGTAGAGATAAGCATTTGACAAACTTATATTTAAAAAATACAGTCTGATCGGAGATGCTTGTTTAGCTCCTCTGAAATAGATTAATAATTCAGAAGCCAAAGGAGCCAACTCTGTAGAAAGGCCTTTGTACTTCCCTCAAAGCCTACGAAGTTAGCTGTCGGGTTCGGGCAGAGAGAATTAGCCCTATCAGAAATAAAATTCCAAATTCACCCCAAATTAGGTTGGGTCCTCCGCTCAAGCATTTTTGCTTGATTAAGCTGGTGGGAAAATTAAATGTATTAGGGGAAATTTCCAAATGACTTAGAAAAAGTGATAAATTCTGTCTTTCACCGATTAAATCTCACCGTTTCCCCTACCGGAAAAGTCTCCGCAAATAATACAGCCAGCATGTCGGTAGCTACCTCCACAGGATCATTCAGGATGCCATCTTCATAGGCATCAATGAAACTTTGAACATGCTTAAAGTCATCGGCAGTGGTTTCACGGATTGTATTTTGCATTCCGGTATCGGTTCTTCCGGGGTTGTACGCCGCACATCCTATGCGCTCGCCGTGCTCCAGTGCAATACAAGATGTCATCATATCAAGCCCCGCTTTTGTACTGCAATAATGACTCCAACCGTAGTAAGGTTTCAGGGAAGCGCCACTGCTTACGTTCAGGATTCTTAGTTGAGCATTCGAATCTACCGTTCGTTTTATAAACTCCTGACAAAGTAAAACCGGGGCCACAAAATTCACTTCAAGATTCGTTCTGTATGCTTGAGTGTCATATTTACCAATGGGACCTACAGGCTCAAGTAGTCCGGCGTTGTTTATCAGAAATATACGCTTAGCTTCATTTAATGGAATATTTCCAAAAACCTGATCAGTGAGAACTTCAATTCCATCGGTTCTGCATAAATCAAACTGATAAGTAAAAACATGGGCGCCTTTTAAAGACAGTTGTTCCATCAGGTTTTGTTGATTACTTCTGGCAATCAGGTGTAACGTGGTATTGGAACGAGCGGCTACAGTAGCCAAAGAATGTCCCAGTCCTTTTGAGGAGCCTGTAATGATAATATGATTCATTTTAACAATTAACGTGCGTTTAGAAGTGAATGTAAAGAAAAGCTACAAGTTTGCGATCCAGCTGATGACCATCAGTAATAACGCGATTAGAACAATGGCTAACCTAAAACGGGTACGAAACATCACCGGATGGAAGAAAAAACCATAAGATAATGGATACTTACTCAGCCAGTTATAATATTTATCTCTGTGAAGCGCGCCCAAAGCCATTGTAACATGGCCATGCAGCACCGTCATCATAAAAGGCAACGAAAATATAAACGCCCCAACAATAGCTGTTGAAAATGAAATGCCCGTCCATTTTGCCATCAGGAAATAGGGCCAGGCGAAAATTAAAAGTACCGGTAACGTAAGCGACCAGTTAATCAAACAGATTCGTTTGAAATTTTTTATGGATAATTCATTGTAATTCAATTGTATTTTATTCATTTATTTCCTTTGCAATAAACAACAGACTCTATTATCAAAGCCTTCTAAAGAATAAATTTTTGTTACTGTACATTTAACCCGGATTCTTCACCAATAAGTATATATAAATTCCGATAATCAATATTTGGTTAAGTTCCAGCAACCAGAAGACCGTCAGGAATAGATTTTCGCTTTCCCAAAACATAATCCCTGACTTCCTCAAATAACAAGTTTAATTGTCAACGTATTAATTCGCTTCTTCTATAGCTTTCATCCGGGCTGCTTCAAACTCATCACCCGGTAACCATTGTTGCATTTCATCTGCATTAACGACTCTATAGGCTACGTTGAAAAGTAATCGCATATCAGCAGTAGCGCCGGCCATGCTCATTATTTTATCTGTTTCATCATGAACAGTGTGATAAATATACTGTCGGTGAGGTAAAATAACCTCTTGAAAATAGTCATCTGCTTCCCCTTTATAATTTACTCCTGCACTTGGATAGTAAGCCGGTATTCCAACTCTGGCGAATGAAAAATGATCAGAGCGATAATAGAATCCTTGTTCAGGTTGTTGGTCGGGTACAACCGTGCGACCCACTTTTTCCGCTTCTTCCAGCATATACTCGTCTATCGTAGTTCGACCTTTTCCCACCACAATTATGTCTTCCGTTTCACCTGCCATGTTTGTTGAATCAAGATTGAAATTGGCTGATATTTTTCCAACAGGCACCGGTGAATTATTGGCAAGATGCCGAGAACCAAGCAACCCCGATTCTTCCCCGCCAACAGCAGTAAATAACACATTGCGCCGCAGGTGTGGCTGTACCGATTTAAATGCGCGAGCCACCTCAAGCATAGCACCTGTGCCACTGGCGTTATCAACGGCTCCATTAAAAATGGAATCTCCTTCTACGGCCATTCCGGAACCGAGATGATCATGATGTGCTGAAAATATCACATACTCATCGTTTAGGGAATCGTCATTCCCGGGAAGCAAAGCCAAAACATTTTTTAGTGTCAGGCTATCATAAGTAGCTTTCAGGTCAATACTCAACCGCAGCCCTTCAAGTGGAACCGGTTCAAAATCAGGGCTTTCCGCTGCATCCATCATTTCATCTAAATCTAACCCTGCACTTTCGAAAATCTCCCTGCTGTAGTGATGTGTCAACCATGCATTTAACTGCGTTTCAGAATCAGCCATTTCAGATTCCAAAGCAAAACGCGGACGCGCCCAACTTCCGGAAACAACATTCCAACCGTAACCGGCCGTAGGTAGAGTATGCATTACAATTGCTCCTAACGCACCTAATTCCTGCGCTATTTCATATTTGTAGCTCCACCGGCCATAATATAAACGCGCTGTTCCGGCAAATTTTTCCGGATAGGTGTACGGATCGCTGTTTTTAAATACAAGAATCTTACCACTCATATCTTGTCCCTTAAAATCATCCCAATCTTCTTCAGGTGCTACAATTCCATAGCCAACATAAACGAGTTCAGCATCTCGAATTGAAACTTCCTCCTGTCCGGCAGCCGGCCATGCCATCATATCAGTAAAATGGTTAAGCCTGTGCAGTGTTTGGTTTCCACGCGTGATTTGCATGACAGAACCTGGTTGAGTTGTTTGACTGACAACCGGCACTTCCTGAATAAATCCGCCGTCCGGCATTCCACCTTGTAGCCCCATTTCTTCAAATTCACGAATTAAATATTCAACGGTTTTCCGTTCACCCTCGGTTGCCGGAGCACGACCCATCATAGAATCGTGTGCAAGTGCGCGAATATGTTGCATAATTCCATCTTCTGTAATCAATTCCTGAGCTTTATTTAAATCAGCTTCTTTCGTACAAAATGAAAGCATCAGGATGATGAAAAGTGATAGTCCGAATAGTTTAAATACGTTTGTCATAGTTGTTTTAAGTTGAATTTTATCATGCTTAGCTTAAAATGTCGGGAGACTTATCAGTCTTTAATGGACAAATTAAGATATACATGATGTTTATAAGATTAGCATTTATTTCAGTACGATTTTTTGCGTTTTGAAAACCTCTTAAACCATGTTTTCCTTCGATTAAAGTCTGCTTGCAATAAGCATCTCAATATCCCGATAAGGAATATCGAACATTTGTGAGAGCGTTTTTTTTGTCAGATGTTTTTTATAGACATACGTCCCGCTTCTGAGCGTATAATTAGACCATAATGCCGATTTGAAGCCACCACAATCACCAATTTCCAGCACAAACGGAACCATGACATTATTGAGCGCGTACGTTGCCGTTCGTGCCACACCGGACGGAATATTCGGTACACAGTAATGTACCACATTATATGCACTAAAAACGGGATTAGAATGGGTAGTCGGCCGACTGGTTGAAATACATCCACCTTGATCAATAACCGTATCTACAATCACGCTTCCGCTTTTCATATTTTCGACCATTGGCTCAGTTACCCAGCATGGCGCCCGATGGCCTTCAACCATTGCAGCTCCGATAATGACATCCGCTGCTTTAGTGGCTGTTGTTAAGTACTGATGATTAGCCATAGCCGTAATTATTCTGCGATTCAAGGCATTTTCAAGATGACGTAAACGGCTCAGATCGTTATCCATAACAAACACCTGTGCTCCATAACCAAGCGCTGTTCGAGCGGCATATTCCGCAATTATTCCGGCTCCAAGTATCACAACCGTTGCCGGTGGCACTCCGGAAATGCCACCAAGCATGATGCCCTGACCCTTTTTATGTGTTTCAAGATAATGAGCAGCAATTTGCATGGACATGGAACCGGTTATTTCATGCATCATGCGCACAATAGGGAAAGATTGGTCAGATAGTTGAATGAATTCGAATCCAACGCCGGTAATTCCTTTTCGAATCATGGTATTAAAAAAATCCGGATTTGTACTGCCGAGATGAAGTGCGGATATGAGAATATGGCTATCATTCATTTGCTCCAATTCTTCCGTGACAGGTGGAGCAACTTTCAGAATAATTTCACTTTTATTAAAAACTTCTGATGATGAATCGCATATAGTAGCACCCGATTCGGCATATTCATGATCCGTAAAATTAGCATCATCACCGGCTCCTGTTTCCAGCATTACCCGGTGTCCATTTGCCGTAAGAACAGAAACACCACCCGGGGTCACACAAATCCGCCGTTCATCATTGGAACGCTCTTTTGGAATGCCAACACTCAAACTTACAGCATCCTGATTTTTTTTGAGTGTTTTTTCAAGGGTTTCTAACCCTAATTTTTGAGTAAAATCGGCTGGATTCAGAATTTCCATTAAAAACCGTGTATATTCATAAGTAAAGATTACGGCAGATAAAAGCCGGCACAAACCATGAGCCTGTGGGTTCATCAAAAATAAACCAATCACACGCTTTTAGCAAAAAAGAAAGACGCGTCCGAAATGTACATCAAACCTAAAAAAAGCCTGGGACAGCATTTCCTTCATGATGCTAATATACTCAGAAATATAACCACTGTTGTTGACGCAAAAGCAGGAGAGCGAGTTATAGAAATTGGCCCTGGCGAAGGTGCCCTTACGGAACATTTGTTAGACCGCTATGCTGATGTGACCGCTATTGAGATTGATGACCGTGCTATAGAGGTGCTTTCAGAGCGTTTCCCCAATCTAAACGTTATTCATGCGGATATTCTGAAAACGGATTGGGACGCATTACTCAAGCCCGATGGCAAGAATGTAATTGTTGGAAACATCCCTTATTACATTACCAGCCCGATTTTGTTTAAAGTGATGGACGCCGGAAATATTTACCGGAGAGCCGTTTTTTTGATGCAAAAAGAAGTGGCAGAGCGGCTCGTAGCTGAACCCGGAACAAAAGCGTATGGAATACTGAGCGTGCAGGCACAACTTCTTGGAGATGTTGAATTACTATTTACGGTTTCACGCCACGTTTTTACGCCAAAACCAAAAGTCGAAAGTGCGGTCATTTCTTTTGAACCCAAAAAAGCCCCTCTGCCATTTGATCTTCAGGAATTGAAAACGGTTGTAAGAATGGCTTTTAACCAGCGTCGCAAGATGATGTCAAATAGCTTGAAAACACTTATTGATGACCGGACTGATATTGATTTCGATTTGAACCTTAGACCGGATCAAATCAAACCGGAAGAGTTCATTAAGCTGACGAAGACGATTTTTGTGGGGTGAATCCCCACGTCATCCTGAGTTATTAATACCCGCGCATTCGCTAGACACACTTGATGGGAATGACAGAAACGAAACGTGATAAAGTCATCCCGCAAAACTTGCCCCGGTTTACCGTGGAGGAGCTTCCAATAATGTCATATATCTCGGATTTAATACGCGGTAGCGGCAGACTACAAACAATCCAGTTTTCATATTGCGTCATATTTAAATGGTGCCATCTGCGGTGATCGCGATGATCATAAATGGGTAGTAGCTCTCCAGTGGTTGGGCATGGTGCTTTAGAGCCCGTAAACTCCACGTGCACATCAACACTGCTTGACTCATCATTTACCTCAACTTTGTTTACTTACCATTCGGGGCCAAAGTTTAACACATGTTCAAATAGTTCGGATATTTGGCTCATTCTTTTTTTATTGTAATATACTCACATGGATTTACCCAAAAGGTTTCTCGTAGAACCTAACAAATTAAATCGACAACTACTGCTTAGATTCCAATTATCGTAATTTTACTCACTTGCTTTTGCATAGGTGAGATTTCTTTCATGATTTAATATTCTGTTGAGGGACTAATTCGTACATTTTTTTGAGATGTCTTTTTAATTGGTAAAAACGAAAAATTCCAATAACAAGAACAATAATGCTAAGTGATAGAGAAAAAAAGCCCAAAATTTTAATTTCTTCTAAATCTTGCATACCTAAAAACGCAATTCCGCCCAACACCAGATAAAGAGATGTTCTAATATATGATAGAAGCGTTCTTTCATTAGCCAATTTGGTGCGTTCCAAAGCGAGGTGGTCGCGCAGAATGATTTCATCCTTGTTTTGATAATCATCTGTAAATTTCATTATTTTTTTAATTCTCATCATGATTTATTTTTTCTGTTCTAAATTACTCTATTTATTTTGTGCATTGGCAAAAAGTCAAGCACATTTGGTTTTCGCTTTGGATTTGCATGTTAGCAAAAACCAAATGTGCTTGAATGTGCGGTCGGCTTTCTACACTGACCGATAAATATTAATGTACGCAATGCGCGATAAACTAATAATTCGGGTTCTTACAATATAAGGGACGGGCAAATAACGCCGCAATGTTCGGCACTCAAATTTGGGTGTCAGCTATTTTAATATATTTATATTATAATCAATTACTTATTAGTGTAAATATACCTTTTCGTGAATAGTCCGGGTTAACTAAAACACAAACAAACAAGCTTATTAACTCAAGTCCGCATTTACCGTTTTCACATTTCCATCAGAGCGGTTACCCGCGGCAGACTGCACACAATCCAGGTTTGATGTTGCGTCATATTTAAATGGTGCCATCTGCGGTGATCGCGATGATCATAAATGGGTAGTAGCTCTCCAGTGGTCGGGCATGGTGCTTTAGAGCCCGTAAACTCCACGTGCACATCAACACTGCTTGACTCATCATTTACCTCAACTTTGGTTACTTACCATTCGGGGCCAAAGTTTAACACATGTTCAAATAGTTCGGATATTTGGCTCATTCTTTTTTTATTGTAATATATACTCACATGGATTTACCCACAAACTTTCCCGTAGATCCTAATATACAGAATGCAGTCGCACTTCGGCTCCGCTCAGGAGAGTGGTAGCTAAGTTAGTTGGAGTGTACAATGATTGTACTATCAACACTTCGACTTCAGAGCGAATTACCATTTCATATTTGCTCAATCAACCTGCCTGCTGTTCGGCTCTGTTCGACGAAAAAAGTGGCGAATTGCGAGAATATTAATGATAAAACACGTTACACCAACATACACCAGCCATCGGGGTCGTCCATTTTTCCGTGATGGATAGATGTGATGCCATCGTAGAGTCGTTGTGCTATCGGGCCCATGTTCTCCATATCCAGGGTAATGTTGGTGCCATCATGATGTATCAGCCCAACTGGTGAAACCACCGCTGCGGTTCCTGAGCCAAACGCTTCTGAAAGCGTGCCTTGTTTATGCGCTTCAATGAGCTCATGTACGCTAATGCGGCGTTCTTCTACCGGAATTTCCCATTTTTGACACAATTCGATTACACTCTTGCGGGTTACGCCGGGTAAAATGGTTCCGCCGAGCGGTGGCGTAATTACTTTTTCATCAATAACAAAAAACAAGTTCATGGAGCCGACTTCTTCCACATATTTCCGTTCTATTGCGTCTAACCACATCACTTGGGTGTAACCCTGTTCTTTAGCGAGGTGTGCCGGTAGCAAGCTTGCGGCATAGTTTCCCGGTACCTTGGCATCACCGACGCCACCTTTTACCGCACGCACATATTCCGGCATGGTTGTTAGTTTTACCGGTTTTATACCTTCTCTGTAGTAATTACCAACCGGTCCGGCTATAATCATAAATTTATATTTATCAGAGGTTTTTAGACCCAGAAACTCATCTAATCCGACAATAAACGGACGTATATAGTATGATTTAAACTCACTTTTAGGAACCCAATCTCTGTCAAGATTCACCAATGTTTTAATGGCATTCAGGAATAATTCTTTTGGTACTTCAGGAATATCCATCCTTTTGGAAGACCTTGTAAACCGTTCGTAGTGCTTATCCGCTCTGAAAATATTTATTTTTCCATTTTTATATGAAAAAGCTTTCATCCCTTCAAAAACACCCTGTCCGTAGTGCAGAATATTAGCCGATGGCATCATATTGACCGGACCATAAGGTCTTATTTTGATATCCTGCCAGGAGCCATCTTTGTAAGTAGCTTCAAACATGTGGTCAGAAAAAACATCCCCAAACCTAAGATTATTAAAATCAATGGATTCAAGTCGAGATTCCGGTACGCGTTCAATTTCAATATTCATATTCATTTTACTCTCAAATAATTAATTTTCTACGGATAAAATACTCGGCATTTTACAATTTCCATCGGCTGAACAAACAGCAGGGTCATGTAAAATTCAAAATGATGCTGACCTGTCATTAATATCTTGCAGGTCTTATTCATGCCAACTGATAGTTGACATAACTCATATACTACTTGTTTAATTTCTTTTCTTCAAAAAATTCAGCGCTTCCATGGCCGCGGCTTGTTCCGCTCTTTTTTTGTTCTTACCGCGACCGAATCCACAAGCATTACCATTGACCAATACTTCTACTTCAAACGTTTTATCATGATCAGGCCCGTGTTCATTGATTACAATGTAGTCTGGTATAGATAATTTTTGCGCTTGTGTATATTCTAAAAGCATGCTTTTAAAATTATCCTGCTGCACACTTACTTCGTTTATGTCAATGTGAGTGCTATACACCAGCCTGATAAATTTTCTGGTTTTCTCTATTCCGCTATCCAGATAAACAGCTCCTGTTATGGCTTCAAAAATATCGCTAAGTACACTTTTTTTTAGCTCAATTCCCTGATCCTTAACACGGGTTCCAACCTCAATCAGTGAGGCCAGGTTTAGTTTATCGGCAAGTACTGCGAGAGCATCTTCCTTGACTAACTTAGACCGGAGTTTGGTCATAAAACCTTCATTCCGATCCGGATAAAGCTCAAATATAATCTCGGTAATAATTAGATCTAAAACAGCGTCACCGAGAAATTCAAGTTGCTCATAGCTTTCCGTATCAGCCAGCTTACTTTCAATCAATCTGGAACGGTGACGTAAAGCCTTCAGGTATAATTCAGGTGATTGCACGGGAAAACCAAAAATGGCCTCAAGTCGTATAATTTTCTCATACGATTCAGAATCAAGAGAACGCTTTCTCAAATACGCTCTGAACCTGTTAATCATCCGGCTTAATCTTCAAATTTTTTAAATACGACAGACGTGTTGTGTCCTCCGAAACCAAAGGCATTGTTAATACCATATTTGATATCACGCTCGACCGCTTCATTTGTAGTATAATTCAAATCACAGTTAGGATCCGGTGTGATGTAATTAATAGTTGGCGGAACCAAACCATTATAAACAGCCAGAATCGTTGCTATAGATTCCGCAGCTCCGGCTGCCCCCAGCATGTGGCCGGTCATAGATTTTGTCGAGTTCAAATTGATTTTGTATGCATGTTCACCAAAAACTTTTTTAATTGAATTGGTTTCAGCAACATCACCAAGTGGTGTAGATGTTCCATGCATATTGATGTGGCCAACTTCTTCCGGCTTTATATTGGCGGCTTTAAGCGCTTCCGTTATAGCGAGTTGCACACCTGTTCCTTCGGGATCGGGAGCTGTAATGTGGAATGCATCAGCTGTGAAACCATACCCTACAACCTCTGCGTAAATCCGGGCGCCACGTTTAACAGCGCTTTCGTATGTTTCAAGAAACAAAATACCTGCTCCTTCACCGAGTACAAAGCCATCTCTATTCAGATCGAATGGACGCGAAGCTGTAGCCGGATCATCGTTTCGGGTTGACATGGCTTTAAGCGAATTAAAACCTGCAACACCCATTTCTATAACAGGGGCTTCAGCTCCACCACAAAGGGCATAATCGGCCTGACCATACCGAATGTGGTCATAAGCCAGGCCAATATTATGAGAGCCGGTTGCACAGGCGGAAACTGCGCAGTAATTTGGACCGCGAAATCCGTGTTTAATCGATATCTGACCTGAAGCAATATCCGGAATAAGCATTGGGATAAAGAATGGAGAAATTCCTCTTGGCCCATTTTCCTTGAAGGAAATGGATTGATTGTAGAATGTCTCCATACCACCAATGCCAGAGCCTACCATAACAGCTACACGATTTTTATCGATGTTTTCCACATCAATTTTGGAATCAGTTAGAGCTTCATCCGCCACAACCATGGCATATTGACAAAATTTGTCCATACGCCTTGCTTCTTTTGGATTCAGGTATTGAGCTATATCAAAGTCAGGTAACATTGCAGCGAATTTGGTGGCAAAGCGATCTGTTTCGAAGTGCTCAATAGTTCGGGCACCACTTTTTCCAGATTTCAGGCCTTCCCAAAACGCCTCTATTCCAAGACCAATAGGAGTTAGAGCTCCCATACCGGAGATTACGACTCTTCTTTCAGACATTGAAGATATTGATTGAATTAGGATTTACAACAGCAAGTATCCTTGCTGTAAAACGGGGTAGAATCAGGCGGATTTTTCTGTCAAATATTTAACAGCATCACCTACTGTAGCAATATTTTCAGCATCTTCATCCGGAATGCTCAATTCGAATTCTTTTTCAAATTCCATGATAAGCTCTACGGTATCGAGTGAATCCGCACCTAGATCGTTAGTGAAGTTAGCTGATTCAACAACATCTGCCTCATCAACTCCCAGTTTTTCTACAATTATTGATTTTACTTTAGCAGCTACATCTTGTGCCATGATTTTTTTGACTTAGGGTTATTATTAGTAAATAAAGGTTCTTTATTTTCTATGGATTAAATATATCAATCTGAAACAGTTAGTGGAAATAAAATATTTTTAATTTCCTACATAGCCATTCCACCATCGATTCTGAGTGTTTCTCCGGTTATATACGCTGAGGCGTCACTTGCCAAATATACTACACCGGCTGCGATATCTTTCACATCACCGGCATAGCCCATAGGTATGCTCTTGGAGATGGCTCCAAGCACATCATCCGACAATTTATCCGTCATCTCAGTTTTTATATAACCAGGGGCTATCACGTTTACGCGGATACCCCGGGAAGCAATTTCTTTGGCCAGCGATTTGCTGAAGCCAATTACACCGGCTTTAGAAGCGGCATAATTTGTTTGTCCGGCATTTCCGGATAAGCCTACTACGGAACTTATATTGATAATTGAGCCGGAACGCTGACGCATTAACGGCCTTACAGCCGCTTTTGAATAATTAAAGACGCTTTTCAGGTTTGTATTGATGACATCATCCCATTGTTCTTCACTCATGCGCATGATAAGTGTATCACGTGTAATACCTGCATTATTTACAAGAATGTCAAGCTTTCCCCATGATTTTGTAATCGTGCCGATAACTTCTTCGGCCTGGGCATATTCAACGGCATCAGCTTGAAATATCATACACTTAACACCCAGGGACTCAATTTCTGTTTGAACGTCTTTGGCTGCATCAGCAGACCGCGCATAGGTAAGAGCTACATCGGCTCCTTGCTGAGCAAGGGTTATGGCTATGGTTTTCCCAATACCGCGGCTGCCGCCCGTAACCAAGGCTGTTTTTCCTTTAAGTGAAAACATCATTTATTGGTATCCTTTCGTTTCAACGGAAGATAAGGTTCTTTTCACAAGTCCTTGCAAAACGGATCCGGGTCCTACTTCTATAAACGAGGTAGCCCCATCTGCATTCATGTTTGTGAGTGTTTGTGTCCAAAGAACCGGATTTAAAAGTTGACTAAGCAGATTCGATCTGATTTGTTCCGGGTTAGTGGTTGCACGGGCTGTATAATTTGAATAAACAGGGCAAACCGGTTCAGATACTTCCAGATTTTCTAATTGTTCACGTAAGCCATCAAGGGCAGGTTGCATTAGTGGGGAATGGAAAGCTCCACTGACAGGTAGCTTTTTAGCCAATTTACAGCCATTCTTTTTGAGTGCCAATATAGCGCGATCAATGGCAGCCTCGTGACCTGAAATGACCAGTTGTCCCGGTGAATTGTAGTTAGCGGGAACCACAATATCATTCATGTCGTGCGTTTCTTCGTTACAGATACGCTCAACGGTTTCATTATCCATTCCAATTACAGCAGCCATCGTACCCGGGTTTACTTCTCCGGCATGTTGCATTAATTTCCCACGATTACGAACAAATAAAAGAGCATCCTCAAATCCGATAGCTCTGCAAGCAACAAGAGCTGAAAATTCACCCAAACTGTGCCCTGCTACCATATCGGGTTTCAGGTTAAGGGTTTCATATAATGCAATTGAATGCACAAAAATAGCCGGTTGTGTGTTCTCAGTCTGACGAAGCGCTTCATCGGGACCATTAAACATAATGGCGCTTAATTTCATGTTCAAAATAGAATCAGCTTCATCAATAACCGCTTTAAAAGCTTCATTTGTACTGGCATGGTCAGCTCCCATACCAACTTTTTGAGACCCCTGACCGGGAAAAAGTATAGCAGTTTTACTCATTATCGTATCCCCATTTCAGATAAACAGAACCCCACGTAAACCCCCCGCCAAAAGAGGCCAATACGATGTTGTGTCCTTTTTTCAATCTTGGTTGCCATTCAGATAAACAAAGTGGAATGGTTGCGGCGGTTGTATTCCCATATTTTTCAATATTAATCATAACCTTAGCCGGATCCAGGCCCATTCGGTTCGCAGTAGCGCTGATGATTCTATTATTAGCCTGATGAGGTACGAGCCAATCAAGGTCATCTTTTGTAAGGTTGTTACGCTCCATGATTTCAAGAGATACATCAGCCATTGCAGATGTAGCCTTTTTAAACACAACCCGGCCTTCCTGTCTTAAAAAATGCTTACGCCCCTCCACCGTTTCAATGGTAGCCGGGTTTTTACTTCCACCGGCTTCCTGGCAAAGTAGCTCAGCTTCAACACCATCAGACCGTTGTATAAAATCTATGATGCCATTTCCATCGGTTGAGGGCTCTAAAAGAACACCGGCTCCAGCATCTCCAAAAATAATGCAGGTTGTGCGGTCGGTATAATCCGTTATAGTGCTCATTTTATCTGCACCAATGACCAGCACCTTTTTATACCGGCCGGATTCAATCAGTGAAGCCCCTGAACTCAGGGCGAATACGAAACCGGAGCAAGCCGCTGATATATCAAAGCCATAGGCTTTATTGGCACCGATTTCACGCTGAACCAGGCAAGCTGTAGCGGGGAAAAAATAATCTGGTGTTACCGTGGCAATAATGATGGCATCGATTTCTGAACCGTCTATGCCCCTGTTTTGCAATATTTTTTTTGCAGCCTGAGTGGCAAGGTAGGATGTGGCTTTGTCCGGATCTTTCAGAATTCGACGTTCTTTGATACCGGTTCTTGATTGTATCCACTCATCATTGGTCTCAACCAGTGTTTCTAACTCTTTGTTGGTCAACACATAATCGGGCACATAGTGACCTACTGCTGTTATTTTAGCCCTGAGTTTTTCAGACATTAAGAATAAATTTGAGTTAATTCAGATCAGCTGTAATTTGCTCATTAACTTTCATACTAACCATTTGGGCAGCAGTGAAAATTATGTTTTTTATAGCAAGAGCGGTACTTCCACCGTGGCCAACCAAGCTGGTTCCGTTCACACCTAGAAAGGGCACTCCACCTACAAGCTGATAATCGAATGGACGCATTGCTTCTGCAAGTACCTCACCTACCAGTTGCATTTGTTCCATACTCAACTTTTTGCGAACCATAGCTTGCTTGACAATATATTGTAAATTTTCTGGAAATGACTCACCATATTTCAGCAAGATATTACCAACAAAGCCGTCACAGACATAAACATCTGCTTTTCCCAGCATAATATCACGGCCTTCAATGTTTCCTATAAAATCAGGGTGGCCTTTATAAAGCTCATAAGCTTTTTTTACAGATTCTTTCCCCTTTTCTTCTTCTTCGCCAACATTTAAAAGCCCGATTCTTGGGGATTCAATACCCAAAATACTTTTTGCAAAAACTTTACCCATCAGTCCAAATTGAACAAGCATTTCAGCTTTAATGTCGGTATTTGCTCCCACATCAACCATAAATTTGAAACCGTGGATTGATGGGAACATACTTCCTATAACCGGACGTAATACGCCTGGAAGGCGGCCTAGTATAAGAACGGATGCCACGAGTAACGCACCGGTATTCCCGGCACTTACAAACGCCTGGCATTTGCCCGCGGCATGCATTTTAAGCCCTACAACAATTGATGAATGTTGTTTGTTTTTAACTGCATTGGATGGTGACTCTTCCATGCCGATGATATCGGGTGCATCTACAACTTGAATAGATGTACCACTAAAGCCCTGCCGTTTCAACTCCTCATGAATCATTTCTTGAGGGCCAAGTAACACAACGGTGATATCATCGCGTTCATTTACTGCACTGATAGCCCCCTTAACCGGGTTTTCCGGGTAGTGGTCGCCACCTACTGCATCTAATGCAATTATCATATTAATAGAGTAAGGTTAACCTTAGTTAACGTTAATCACCTGACGGCCACGATAAAAACCACATGACGGGCAAGCTACATGAAACTCATGAGCCTCACCACAATTATTGCATTTAGCCAGAGTAACTGACTGTACAGCGAGGTGTGTTCTGCGCTTGTTTTTACGGGCTTTCGAGGTTTTACGCTTTGGATGTGCCATTTTACTAAATTCTACTTAATTATTCTGGTTTTTCTTTAATACTTTCAGAGCTTCCCATCTACTATCAGTTTGTGAATTTCCCTGATCATCATCATCTCCAAATACTTTCACAAACTCAGTCAGATTACCATCTTCGTCATAAAAGCGCGGATGGATTTTTTTTATCGGAATACTCAATAATATACTGTCTCTGACTTCATTATGAATATCAATTGTATTTCCTGACAGATTCAAAGGCCTGATCGCACAGCGGTCGTCCTCAGAATCATCAGCTTTTGGCTTAAACAGCACTTCATAGTCGCATGTAATAAGAAAATCAAATGGATCAAGTGATCGATCACATGTTAATTCTACGGTCGTTTTAACCTGATAAATTACACGAATGATCCCATTTGATTTTATCAGTTCAACCTTTAAGATACCGCCCTTATGGTGGTTTCCGTCAATGGGAAGCACAGAATCATTTAATTCAAACTCTTGTTCTGATTTTCCTTCAGGTATGTCACTAATACGAAATTTCATGGTTGTCGCTTAAGTCAAAGCTTTCAAATATATGATTTATAACAGTAATAATCAATCTTGTTTCAGGAGAATAAACCAAATAAACGCTGCTCTATCATACTGATGGCTTTTCCCAAATCTTCCCGATTTTTAACAAAGTCTAAATCGTCGGTTTCTATTATCAATTTTTCGTGCGGATAGCGTTGAATCCAATCTTCATACAGTTTATTTAAGCCTTCAAGATAATCGATACGGATAGTTGTTTCGTAATCGCGCCCTCGTTGTTGTATTTGTCTTACCAACGTAGGTACATCGGCACGTAAATAAATCAGTAAATCAGGTGGTTGCAGATACTCCGTCATTTCAAAAAAAAGGGAACTATAGTTTTTGTAATCTCGCTCACTCATCAATCCCATTTGGAATAAGTTTCTGGCAAATATTTCTACGTCTTCATAAATCGTTCTGTCCTGAATATAACTTTCATCTTTGCGCATCAATTCTTTTTGATGGCGAAACCGACTCGACAGAAAATACACTTGCAGATTGAAACTCCAACGGCGCATATCTTCATAAAAATCAGATAAATAAGGATTATCATCTACCGACTCATAGTAAGGCTTCCAATTAAAATGCTTAGAAAGAAGTTTAGTCAGAGTTGATTTACCGGCTCCGATATTTCCGGCGATAGCTACAAATTTATGTTTAGTTTCAGAACCATTCATACTCAGGATGGTTTACCGAGTAAGCGAAACATTGCTTTTTTATACGCTTCAACTCCCGGCTGATCAAATGGGTTTTCATCCATACTATACACATAAACGGCAATAGCCAATTCGCAGGCGTATATAAAGCGGCCAATATTTTCCGCATCTAAACGGTCAAAATGAATACTCAGGCATGGAACACCTCCATCTACATGTGCCTCGCGTGTCCCTTCGAACGCTTTACTGTTGATATACTGAAATGGTTTTCCACTTAGATAGTTCAATCCATCTACATCGTCTGCCTCTTTTTTTACTACGAGTGATGCTTTGGTTTCATCCACTACTAGGAATGTCTCAATCAGATTTCTCTGTCCATCCTGTACCATTTGTCCAACACTATGTAAATCAGTTGAATAGCCTAACAGAACGGGAAACATTCCTTTGCCATTTTTCCCTTCACTTTCACCATAGAGCTGCTGCATCCAACCTCCCAAACCGGCAAGTTCCGGCTCAAAACTGGTAATCATATCCATCACTTTACCATTGCGGTAAAGTGAGAGCCGGGTTGCGGCATACCGTAAGATATCTTCCGGGTTTACTTCATAATCTTTATAAGCTGATACCGCGCCGTAATACAAATTTTTGATATCAATTCCAGCAACTGCTATGGGAAGTAATCCAACCGGTGTCAGAACTGAAAAGCGTCCGCCTATATCATCAGGCAGCACATATTTACGGTATCCATTCGTATCAATTATTTTATTCAACGCGCCACCTGATAAGGATGTCGTGCAAATAATTCTATTTTTGGCATCGTCATAAGTATCGTGCATCCACTGGCGCAGTACACGGAAAGCAAGTGCTGTTTCTGTAGTCGTACCCGATTTGGATATCACATTCAAGTAAACCTGTTTTTGGGAGCCATCGGCTTTGGGCTTACTGATATACTCAACAAGTTCTTTTAAATAACGACCGCTTATCTGGTGTCCGGCAAAAAGAATTTCTGTTTTTCCGTCGGGAAAAAAAGATGAGAGAGCATCAATTACTGCTTTTGCGCCTAAATAAGACCCACCAATGCCAGCAACAATACATACATCGGCTTTTGAACGGATAGCTCTGCCAAGAGAATCCAGTTCTTCTAACAGTGCATCATTGGGATTAGAGAGAATATCTCTCCAACCTAACCATTCAGGCCCTTTTCCGGTTTTATTCCGTACATCGGATAATGCTTTTGCAACGTCAATAAGTGCCTGCTCATAATCAGCAGGTTCCACAAAGGTCTGAGCTTTCGAAAGATCAAATTTGATCATACTATTTCTTATTTCAATACTTTAGTTAGTTCCAGCATTTCTGATTGTATGCTTTTCTTTTTACCCCATCCGCTTTTCAGAGGCGTTAATTTAATATTATTATTGACTACACCCACCATTACATTGGTGTGTCCGTCGAATAATGCATTCACTGCCGCCGCACCAAGACGACTGGCCAAAACCCGGTCACGTGCCGTTGGATTTCCACCCCGCTGAATGTGGCCAAGTACACAAACACGCATATCGTATTTTTCGAAATCTTGCTTAAGCTGTTGTGAAAGGTTAATGGCTCCGCCGGTTTCATCACCCTCAGCCACAACCACAAGTGTACTTCTGCGCTTATGCTCAAGAATCTGAGATAAGGTTGTTTTCACTTCTTCTAAGCGGGTCAGTGTTTCAGGAAGCAGCGTTAATTCCGCACCACCTGCAATTCCGGTTTCCAATGCTATAAAACCCGCGTCGCGCCCCATAACTTCTACAATAAACATGCGTTCATGTGCATCAGCCGTATCACGGATTTTATCAATAGCGTCTAAGGCGGTATTCAGAGCGGTGTCATAGCCAATGGTTTCATCCGTGCCACTGAGGTCATTATCAATAGTGCCCGGAATGCCAATAATGGGAACTTTATATTCTTCATTAAAGATTGTAGCGCCTTTAAATGTACCATCACCTCCAATGGCAACGAGAGCATCCACCCCATTTTTGACCATATTTCTGGCCGCTTTCTCACGGCCTTCCGGTGTCATAAAATCTTTAGAGCGGGCAGATTTTAAAATAGTACCCCCCCGCTGGATAATATTTGAAACGGATGTATTCGACATTTCAAACATGTCGTTTTCTATCAATCCCTGGTACCCATAGCGAATTCCAACGACTTGTAAGTCGCGGTGTAACGCTGCCCTGGTGACAGCACGTATTGCGGCATTCATACCCGGAGAGTCACCGCCACTGGTGAAAACCCCGATTTTTTTGATCGTTTTCAAGTGATTTTATGTTTAGTTTTAAAAAACAAACAGAGTTGCGAAAATTAAGCACGATAACAGGGCCAATCAAGTTAAACTATCATAACCTTTGATTATCCTTAGACAACCGACTATATAACACCGTGAGTACTACGAACATAAACGCCATTTCTGAGCCGTTAACACAACATAATGTGTCCTTAGATGACCTTAGGGACCCTGTAAAAAAAGAATTAAAAGAGTTCAGAAGCTTTTTTAAAAATGAGCTGAAAACGCAGGAATTCTTGATTGATCAAATGGTTCAATACCTGCTCAAGATGAAGGGCAAAGAGCTCCGTCCTATTCTTGTGCTTTATGCAGCAAGGCTTTGTGGTGATATTAATGAAAGCACATACAGGGCTGCTACCATGATTGAGTTATTACATACCGCTACATTAATTCATGACGATGTTGTTGATGAAGCCGACCAACGGCGAGGATTACTCAGTTTCAATCAATCATTCAAAAATAAAGCAAGTATTTTATTTGGTGATTACTTGCTGGCCAAGGGGTTGCTGGTTTCTCTTAACGCCGATGAATTTGAGCTTTTAAAGATAATGAGTAAAGCTGTAAAAGCTATGAGTGAAGGCGAATTACGTCAGCTGAAAGCTTCAAAATTACAGAATATGACCACGGAAAAATATCATGATATCATTCGGGATAAAACGGCAAGTCTGCTTGCTGCATGTTGTGAAAGCGGTGCGAGGACGGCAACTACAGACCCTGATGTAATATCTAAAATGTATGATATTGGCGTGAATATGGGAATTGCATTTCAGATCAGGGATGATCTTTTTGACTACGGCACCACCAATACCGGTAAGCCTGCCGGGAATGATATACGTGAACGGAAAATCACCCTTCCATTTATTTATGCTTTGGAACAATCGTCACTTATTAATCGGAAAAAATGGAAAAAGAGATATCGTAAAAAGGATAAATCGACTGATGAAGTGGCTTCCATCATTGCCTTTGTTCAAGAACAAGGTGGGATTGAGCATGCAGCAAAGGTAATGGAATCCTATAGTAAAAATGCGTTGATGTTGTTGCAAACGTTTCCTGAAACCCAATCTCGACATGACATGGAGCAACTCATAACCTACATCACTACGCGTAAAAAATAAGCTGGTATCATGAGCAAAAAGTGGTTAATAGATGCGCATAATGTAATCCATCAAATACCGGATTTATCTAGAAAGCTTCCTTATGATGCGCTGTCATCTTACACCGGTTTCTGCCGTTTGGTTCAACAACAATGCTCAATCCATAAAAAACGAGCGCGTATAGTTTTTGATGGAAACCCACTTATTCTGCCAGAGAAATTTCATCTAATTGAAATCTTTTATTCAAGGGAGCGAACGGCAGATGAGGTTATTATGAATTTGCTCCGTAAGGAGGGCGCTTCTTCAAAATGGATGGTGGTTACTGACGACCGGGAAATTCGGCAAAAAGCTTATTATCATCATGTAGAAATTATCAGGACAAAATCGTTTATTTCTTTGCCGTACAAATCTGAGCCGGCCAACCATTCAAAACCTGCCATTAAGTCAACAGATAGTACAATTGACCCGGGTAAACGTGCAAACCCACACGTAGATGAAGAAGAAGTGGATGAACTCCTGAAATTGTTTAATGAAGCAAAGAAAAATCGTGATTAAGCCAACACCCGGAGATATTATTTTTTTATCGGATGTTCATCTTGGTGGATATTCACCAGAAAAAAATTCGGCTATCGAATCCGATCTTATTTCTATGGTTCGTTTTTGCATTGAACAAAAGTTGCGATTAATCATTCTGGGTGATTTATTTGACTATTGGATGGAATACCGTGGTCATTGGCCGGAATACGGTGAGCTTGTACTGCGCGAATTTGAGCACTTAACAAAGTTGGAGCCCATTTTGTATATCACCGGAAACCATGATAACTGGACCGGGCCGCGTTTAGAGAAAGCCGGCTTTGACATAGAACATGAATATAGAATATTAACCATTGGCAATAATAAAGTCATGCTTTTACATGGCGATGGCCTTAAAGATGCCGCTTTAAAACTTCCTAGGCCACGATTTCACCGTATATTGCGAAATCCATATTTTTTATCTGTTTATCAGTTTGTTTTTCCGCCAAAACTGGGTATATCAATCATGCATGCTTTTTCAAAACGTTCAAAAGAGCGGGATACGGATGAGCTGAATTCAACAAAATCAATTGACAGATGGGCGTTGGCACAGCTGAACCATACCGATTTAGATGTGATTATTTGCGGTCATTTTCATGTTCATCGCTTTATAAAGAATGAAGATGGTTTGTATATTAACCTCGGAACGTTCCATAGTCATCGAACGGTAGGTTTATATACCAAGAACACCTTTCAACTCGTTAGGTGGAACGGGGAAGAAATGAAGTTTCAAGCTTTTGGCAATACTTAACACTTAATATTTATGTCTGATATCAACAAGGATTTTGACGAAGAACGATATTTAAACGATTCTGAATATCGTAAATCTATCCTTGAACAAAGAAAATCCGGAATGATGGAAAATGGCAGTGCCGTGAAAAGGTTTTGGAGCAAAATTACGTCCACACCCATGCGTTCACTGATGACTCTTCTGGGGTTTATTTTTCTGTCCGGTGCCATTGCCGGTATCTTTTTTCTTTTATTTCTGATACAGGGTTTACCTTCCATTGAAGAGTTAGAAAATCCCCGTACTGACATGGCTTCATTTGTAATGAGCCGCGATGGTCAAGTGCTTGACACCTACTTTGTTGAAAACCGACGATATATTTCAATTGATGATATTTCTCCTTATGTGGTTAATGCACTTATCGCAACTGAAGACCACCGTTTTTTTCAACATTGGGGTATCGACAGCTTCAGAACTCTTGCAATTCCATATCATATCCTCAGAGGAGATCCACAAGGCGGTTCAACCATTTCGCAACAATTGGCGCGAAATCTCTACAGGCAAATTGGCCGTGATTTCACTGTTTGGAGAAAACTGCGCGAAATGATTACGGCCATTCAAATTGAGCGCAATTATACCAAGCACGAAATCATAGAAATGTATTTAAACACTGTTGAGTTCAGCAACAGTGCTTTTGGTATTGAGTCGGCAGCCCGTGCGCATTTCAACAAAACTTCAAAAGAGCTCACTATTCCTGAAGCAGCAACCCTCATTGGTACACTTCAGGCTGTATCTTATTTCAATCCGCGATTCAACCCGGAACGTTCGAAGTATCGCCGGAATATTGTGTTAAGCCAAATGGGAAAACGTGGCTTTATTACCAGAGGACAGTTTGCTGAGTTAAGTGAAGCAGACATTCAGTTAGATTATCAGCGTCCGCATCAAACTACGCGTCAGAGTCGGTATTTTGGGGAATACGTTCGTTTACAAATTACGACCTGGGCTTCAGAAAACGGATATGATATTTACAGGGATGGGCTTGTGGTTCACACTACGATTGACTCAAGAATGCAGAACCATGCGGAGCGGGTTATGGCGGCAAAAATCGATTCTCTTCAAACATTATTTGTTAAGGAATGGGGAGGAGACCAAGGGAAAAACCAGTTTATGAATCGGTTGTGGAAAGATTACCCAAACTTTTTACCCTCATTTATTGAAGATTCGGAAGAGTTCAGGCAGGCACTTGCACAAGGTGGAAATACCAGAGCGCAAGTACTTGATTCGTTATTAAATAACCCTGATGTAGTTGATAAAATCAAACGACAGCGTGCACGGCTTGAAGGTGGGTTTGTAGCTATTGAACCCGGAACCGGCCACATACTCGCCTGGGTAGGTGGAACCGATTATTCGACCATCCAACGTGATAACGTGTATAGCCTCCGCAGGCAAGCGGGCTCTACGTTTAAACCATTTGTTTATGCTGTAGCAATAGATAATGGATACAAGCCCTATCATAAGTTTTCACGATACCCCATAAGTTTCCGTGACAGCAGAGGCCGCCGTTGGCAGCCAAATGATATGAGTATCGGTCAAGGTCCGGAAATGGTTTCCATGCGCGAAGCATTCTCCAGAAGTTTGAATAATGTTACCGTTCGATTATTACCTGAGTTGGCCGGTGCCCCCGATACTGACCGATTGGAAGATTTGTATCCGGCGGCTCGAATGATAGCTGAAATGGCTCGCAGAATGGGCATCCGCTCTGAGATGGAAATGGTACCTGCCATCGCCCTGGGAACGGCAGAGGTAAGCCTGTTGGAGCTTGTAAGTTCTTACACTACCTTTGCAAATAATGGGGTGTATATAGAACCGATGGCTATCAGCCGGATTGAAGACCGCGATGGAAATGTACTATATGAACATCCGGTTCAATTACAACAGGAAGTAATCAGTCCGGAAACGGCGTATGTTATGGTTGATATGATGCGCGGGGTTATACGTGGTGGCGACTGGGGGTTTGGAACAGGTGTTCGAATGCGGAATATGGGAATTCGTCAGGATGTAGCCGGTAAAACCGGAACAACACAAAACAGTGCTGATAACTGGTTCATAGCAATGTTTCCCCATGTTGTAGCTGGCTCCTGGGTAGGAGGTGAAGACCGCAGAATTCGTTTTCCATCAAATACGGTGATTGGCCAAGGTGCGCGTACAGCTCTGCCAATTGTTGCAGAATGGGCGCTTCAGTGTATCAATGATGATGAAATCAATTGGAGTTATGAGGGTTTTGAACAACCCGTAGGATACATTCCTGATCCACCACAAGACGAGATTGACCGCTTAGAACGGGAAGCAGATCGTGATGATAATCGTGGACGGATTGAATGGTAGTTCAATTACACTCAAGTTTGAGCTATATTTAACTTTTTTTAAATATACTCAACTTTCACAGTTCGATTTGCAGTGCAGCTCGCAGACGGAAGACCAGAGAATCCCAAACCTATTCAAGATGCACGAATTGGCATGGATTGACTGATTTCACGGATTTATGTGAGCCCATAAATCACAAATCAAAAACCTTCCGTCTCCGGTCTTCCGTCTTTCGTACCACACAACACTCAATATTAAGCACCGAGTCATTGAAGTGCGAAAGTTTGACGTTTTTTCTAATACCTCAAATTTTGGCTACCATAAAATTACCCTATATTATTTTTTTATCAGTAATTTAGGTAAATAATTATGTTTGTTCGTGAATTATCCGGGTTAAGTAATGATAAATGGCACCTTGTCTTTACTATTTCAGGTTCACGTTTTCACCTTTCCAGCTAACTTTAGAACCGGTGAAATAATCGATTAATACCCGGATTCCCAAAAGCTGAAACCAAATAACCCCCACCGGATGTAAAAAAGAGAACACGGAAGACCATGCAAACCAACGCGCCAAAAGTACTCTGTGGCTAATCATTATCAGGATATTAAGCAATGCGATGCTGATTGTGATTTCTGAAACCGGTGTACAAATGGAAGCAACCAGCACAAGAATCGGGAAAATATAGGCTATCAGATGCAACACTGACATAAGTAAAAACAATGGGATATTATTATCGAACCCGGCCAGGAAATTTTTTCTGAATCCACTGAAAAGTTCTTGCTGATTGCGATACATCCTGCAATGAATCATCTGCATGCCATGATACATTCTCATTCGAAAACCTTGTTGCAAAATTAAACGGGCCAGGGAAACATCTTCTACAATTTTATCCTTTACCGCTTCATGGCCTCCAATTGCCCAATAAGCTTCCATACGAAAAGCCATGCATTGTCCACAAGCCGCAGCAAATAAACTACGGAACCTGTTGTGAAAAAAGGTGGGCATCCATCGAGGTTTACGTTCTGAATATTTTACCGGTAAAAACCCAAGTAATGCATAATAGACCATTGGAACAATGGTTTTTTCCCAGAAACTACGGGTATGTTGTTGAGGCCAAACCGTTACAAAATCAACATGAGTGGTTTCCATGGCTCGTACTATTCGGCTGATAGCATCGGGCTCAAGCCAGGTATCGGCATCCAGAAAAACGACAATATCAGCTTTTGCCACGAGTCCCAATTGATGGCAAGCCCAAGGTTTTCCAAGCCAGTCCACAGGTCGATCAGAGCCCTGCAACACGGTTAAATTATCTCCAAACCGCACTTTTGAACTATGAATTATTTCCGCAGTGTTATCTTCCGAACGGTCATTTAGAACATAGACATGAAGGTTTGGGTATGATTGTGTCAGAACAGAATCAATACAGGTACCAATGACTTTTTCCTCATTCCGGGCCGGAATACAAACAGCGACACTCAAATCTACTTGATTCGCTTTGCCAAAGGTTGATAAACCCTTAAAGTTTATTCTGTTTCGAATGATTACACTTGATTTTCCAATTAGAAACAGACAGCCTAATACGAGTAAGGTTTCTATCACAATTTTAAAAAACCAACGGATTCCTCAGAAGTTCAAATGGGGAAAGCTCTCCTGAAAATCCGTTGGCAAAAATAAAAGGTCAATATTATTTAATTTCTATAAAATATGGCAAAACAGCCCATGCTTGTGGACGTTGGAATTGTAACATACTCTCCACCATTTTCATTTCATTATAGAAGGGGATATCAGCACTTAAACGGCTTTTCATACTTACTTGTGATGACTCAGAGAATGCTTCAAAAAATGTTTTTTCACGAGGCAGGTTTTTAATACTGTATGATTCAACACCTGAAAGCTCAGCTGCCAAAGCAATAGCATGCTCAAGACCGCCAACCTGATCAATTAATCCGATTTCCAAGGCATCTTCACCACTCCAGACACGGCCTTGTGCAACCGCATGGATTTCATCATACGTTTTATCACGACTTTCAGCCACACGATTCACAAAACTATCATAAAAGGAATCTACAAAAAACTCAAACGCACCACGCTGCTCACTTGTTAACTCTGATGTTGGGTTCAACCATTCTGCATGTTTATGAAATCGAATTTCATCATACGATAATCCCATTTTATCTTTTAATAATTCAGTGGCATCATAGCGAATTCCAATGACTCCGATAGAACCGGTAATGGTTGTTCGCTCGGCTACAATTTTATCAGCTGCCATTGCGATGTAGTATCCACCGGATGCTGCGACAGCACCCATGGAAGCCACAATTGGTTTTTTCTCTGATGCTTCTCGGATTAGTCCCCAGATAATATCGGAGGTAGATCCGGCTCCACCCGGACTATTTATACGAACGACTATACCTTTTACATTCGAATCATCAACAGCAGTTTTAAGTGATTCTTCAAAATTATTCACAGTAATTAAGGCTTCATTGAATCCAAAAGGATTTTCACCCATATCCGGCATAATCGGGCCATCTGCATAAATTACAGCGATAGCTTCACGTGGCGATTTCTCTAAGCCGGCTTTGGTTTCACTCACTTTTGCATATCGGCGATTCGGTACCAATGCAAGTTTTGTATCTGCCTCCACTTCAATTCTTTGTTTAATTCTATCCTCGAGGTCGCCCCGTGAGACCAACGCATCAATCAGACCGTTTTCGTGATAATATTCAATGGCAAGCCTCGGAGGTTGATTCATAAAGGCGTGGACTTCCTCTCTGTCCATACCAAGCCGTGCAGCAACAGTAGATTCGAACTCATCTACAATATCTTCAAAAATGGCTGTGAGTTGTTCGCGGTTTGCATCTGTAAATTCATCATGAATGTATGAATCGCCGGCTGATTTATATTTTCCTTTATGGACCACATCGGCTTTAACACCCACTTTATCTAACATCCCTTTATAAAATGTGCCTTCAATCACAAACCCGTCGAACATCATCATAGTATTTTCCGGCGCAAAGATTGAATCAGCAACAGTTGCCATATAGTAACCCTGTTCATTCAGGCCAATATCATTGGTGGTGGCATAAACAAATTTGCCTGAAGACTCTTTAAAATTCTGAAGTGCGCGGCGGGACTGTTGCAATACAGGCCATGAAGCTGTTAGAAAATCAATTTCTAATAAAACACCTTTAATTTTTTCATCAAGGGCCGCTTTTTTGAGATTGCGTTCCAGATCATCCAGGCTTACCGCAGCCGGATCAGTCCCACTCAGAAAAGCTTCAAACGGATCATTCGACAAACGCTCAGGGATGGAACCGGTGAATTTTATACTTAGAATACTGTTATCACGAATAAAAGGTTCCGGCTCGCTTGACGTGCTAAGTGCTATTATAATAATAACAAAGAAGAAAAATGCAAATGCTATTACAACGCCGATAGCCGACGCAAACATGGTTTTTAGAAAATCAATCATAATTTCTGAAAAATTGGTGTACTGTTTATGTTATCGAGTGAATTTACAGCTTTTTGAATGAGCTATCTACAAAAGACCGAGAAAAAATGCAGAATGGTGTATTATCACTCTCATGTGCTGATGAGTTTATATACCATTATTTGTCAAGGTTGTTACAGTTTATAGAACCCGGCTTGTAAAGAATTCGACTGAACATTTTTTTTATGGGAAAAATCGGGTTTCAGTACCATTTTCAGTTCTTCAATAAATGCTTCCGGATACGATACATTGGTCTCTATAGTATCAAAAAATGGATTCATGAGTACAAGCCGAATTAACACGAGTTGTTCACTATCATTTTTCGCATTCCATCGGCTAGTATATGCTTTCAAGAGCTGCTGATAATCATCCCAGCTGAGGGCTGTTTTAGAGACAACAAATGAGTGATTCTTTTTGGGTGAGAAGGCTTTATAAATCGCTAACGACCGTTCGTTTGTTTTAGATATTGGTTCACCCTCTTCAGCCACACAAAATGTTACAATATTGCTATCACCAGCCGGATTTACACGGATCCTATCATCTGCATGAACCAGCATCTGAATCAGCTTTTCGGCAGAATGTACCGACCGTTCCACAATCCGCCCATATCCTTCACGACCAAACCCTATAACGTTGGCAGTCAGCCATGTAGAAACCGCTCCAGCTGCTGAACGCGATCCTTCTAACGTTTGTGGTCCGGGTTCAAAAGCCCTTGACCCCTCTTCAAATTCAATATAAGGTGCTTTTATAGCTGTATGCCAATAATCTCTTTTATCAGAACATAAAAATGCTCCCGATGCATACGGAACATACCCAAGTTTATGCGGATCAATTGTGAGCGAATTTACTCTTGAAATTCCATTGAGCGCATTACGTACATGTTCAGATAGTACCGGTTCTTCCACATCACCGCCCTGGTTTTTCAGAGTACAGAAAAAACCGCCATAAGCAGCATCTACATGATGCCAAATATGTTGGCCGGAATCTAAACACCACTGGTCGAGGATATCCTGAACGCCATCAACGGGATCGAATTCACCAAGTTCTGTTGTACCTGCAACTGAAACGACCATGAGAACGGGCCGTGATTCAGCTTGCGCTTTTAAAAGTTGTAATTTCAGAGATTTTAGACACAGCCGTCCGTGCTCATTTGTTTCAACCGGCCAAAAAGCTTCTTCACCAAAACCCAGAATCGTTGCTGCTTTTAACCATGAATAATGTTTATTAGCCGGAACCAGCATAACCGGCCCCAACCAAGTTTGATTAAAAGTAGTACTCACCGCTTGCGCAGTTATGAATGGGTTATTTTTAAGGAAGTGAAATTCTTGTAACGTACTTTCTTCACTATTCGAAGCTATATGCTCATATATATTCCACCCCATCGTGCAAGCTTGTGTTAAATCACCGGAAAATTGTCCTTTTTTTGTAGCAACAGCTCCAGCCGCCAACCACCTGTATAAACGTGAACGAGCACGCTGAGCACCTTCAATGTTGGCAACAGTACCACCGGAAGTAAAATGCCCGTACCCAAACTCCGGATTAAACCCAACCATTTTCATTATCATTTCTACCGCTTCTTTTTCGATGGCAAGACCTACACGAGAAGCTTCACCGGAAATATTATTCGGATTATGTAGTAATGTAATGATATGCCCCAGCAGTGCCGGCATGGAAATTTCTGTGACCATGTGGCCAATATAACGAGGCGAAAAACTTGGCACTTCACCTTCGAAGCGCGTCAACAGCTCATCTACATGCGTTCTGAACATTTCCTTTCGCTCAGTAAAAATATCAGATAACTGATTTTCTTCCGTAATGGCTCTTCCATCCTGAGGATTGATATCCTTGCGCCAACCATACCACCGGCGAAATACGTGCAACATAATTTCATGGAGCCATGTGGCATTTTCGGATTGAGGGCCTAGAAAAAAGCTTTTTAAAGCAATTTCTTCTGGTTTACAGACTGGTTTCAAAATAGGTTTTATTGTGATGATTATTGAATGGCTAAAAATACGCATCTTCACATGATAAACCGAATTTATAACGTTGATATGTGATATTATGAATCAGTTGAGGATTTGGAGTAATCGGATGGATAGAACGCAAATGACACTTGATTAAGCGGGTTTACACTGATTAATTAGAATATCTGCGTTAATCAATCCAATCTGTCCAATCTGTGTTCTATCAATAATTTTGAATTCATCTGCACAATCTGCGTTATATAATGTTAAAACCCTTACACTTTGAGCAGATTCCAAAATATATTATCTTACAAATTCAAAATCTAATTTTGAATTTGTAAGATATGATACCAAGACAAATTGCTGAAAAACTACTCTACTTTTCCACCAAGTATCCGATTGTTACGCTAACAGGGCCACGACAATCCGGTAAATCAACATTAATAAGACATACATTTCCCGAGTACGAATATGTTTCGCTTGAAGATCCGGATGTGTTGCTTTTTGCTAAGGAAGATCCAAGGCTTTTTCTGCAAAAGTATAATGACAGAATTATAATAGATGAAGCGCAAAGATTTCCTGATTTATTTTCATATCTCCAGTTTCATGTAGATACTGTCGGGAAAGATGGAATGTACATTCTTTCAGGTTCACACAATTTCTTGTTAATGGAGCGTATTAGCCAAAGTCTAGCTGGCAGAACGGCCATTCTTAAACTTCTGCCATTTTCAGTATCAGAATTGACAAAGGCCGGATTTAGTCAGCAAGAGTATTATACCACCTTGTTCAAAGGGTTCTATCCCCGCATTTTTGATAAAAATTTATCTCCGGATGAATTTTATCCATTTTATGTTCAAACGTATATTGAACGAGATGTCCGATTGTTCAAAAACATAACTGATTTGCAGCAGTTTATTCGATTCGTCAAAATGTGTGCCGGCAGAGTTGGTCAAGTTTTAAATCTTTCGAGTTTAGCAAATGAATGTGGAATTAGTCAACCTACTGCAAAATCATGGCTGTCTATCCTCGAAAGCAGCTATATCGTTTACCTACTTAAGCCTTATTATAAAAACTTTAATAAACGTCTTACTAAATCTCCAAAATTATATTTCTATGATACAGGATTGGTCTGTTCCCTTTTGGGGATTCAAACCGAGCAGGATATTATAACTCACTTTTTGAAAGGCGCACTTTTTGAGAACATGATGATAATGGACTGTATTAAAAACGCTTTCAACCGAAGTAAAGAACCTCATATTTACTATTGGAGAGATCATGTAGGAAACGAAATTGACCTGCTTCAAGAAAAAGGAAATGAGCTTCTTGCTTACGAGTTCAAATCCGGAACTACTTACTCTACTGATTTCTTCAAAGTTTTCTCATATTGGAAAAAATTAACCGGAGCTGACAAAAATAATATACATGTAGTTTATGGTGGGAATACCTCCATGGAAACCAAAAACGGTGCCCTGATATCGTGGAGAGACTACATAAAGGAATAAAGAAAAACGGAACGCTGATGACGCTGATCAAGCGGATTTGCGCTGATATTTAATTATATCTGCGAAAATCTGTCCAATCTGTGTTCTATCCATCCTCGCTCTTAGAAAAAACATGGACCACCAGAACCTTATGTAATAACTTGTTAAAATGAAGAGGGGGAGGGATTGTATATTAATTCAAGTAAGTAATCATTACCATTAAATCTATTACACGTGTAAACCGGTTTTGTGCCGGTATGTACCGTTAGTTTATACATATTTAACGCGCTATTGTATTGCCAGCGGCTGCTTGTTGACCGTTAATTGAAACGGTCGGGAAGGAATTTGAATGGGGAAAATCCTAACTTCATTTTAGGATATTGTTTCTTTTTTAAAAAAAAGATTAAACTGTTTTTTAGTGTGAATCACAATAATGAACCATATATAGTATCTTTAAATAAGACAGTGGATACCGCTGAATCATTAAAAAATCATTCGTCACCTCATTTAATTTTGAACCTAATAAAGAGAATGGCCATTAAATTTAAAATGTTCTATACTATACCTTTCATAATCGGAATAACGCTAACGAGCTTTCTCCTGACTTCCTGTGGAATATTTGGCTCTGATGATAGCTTTTCTGTAGAAATAGATCCCAATTTCGAATGCACCAATTCTCAATCCGGTACCTGGAGCTACCTCGGTATTCCGGGAGAAATCATTTTATCCATTGCCATTAATCCTTTGAATGCCGGTCATATACTGGTGGGAACTTCAGCTAATTTTAGTGACGGCACACAGGGCAAAATATATATGAGCACTGATTGCGGAGAGAATTGGGAACAGGTATGGGAAGGCGGAACCATACATGAAATCCATTTTGACCCAAAATCTCCGAATGTGGTCTATGCAAATCCGAATGGCATGATTCGAAGCACCGATTGGGGCAAAAGCTGGTCCGATCGCAGTAACGGGTTAACGGAGTACCTGTCTTTTACCTCATCAGTAAATACTTTTGCCATTGATCCGGAGCAGCCCCGAAGGCTTTACGCGGGAACGGCAGGTCAGGGTGCCGGCCTGATTTTTTATACCGACAACGCCGGAGTCCGGTGGGAGCTGATCCCTGCGCATCAGCAAGATGGGCCTGGTGATGAAATACTCAAAGATGCTGTGGCTTTTATCGAAACAGACCCCGTAAATGCTGGTCATGTTTATGTAGGGAACGGACCAATCATGCGTAGCACCAACCGGGGCGTAACCTGGGAATTGTTGCGCGAGACTGACACCAATATAATATATACTATGGCCTTTAGTTCAGATCATTCAAAAATCTTTGCCATGAACACTTGGTGAGGATTTTATGAGTTCGAAATGCCGTATGATCCCTGGACTTTTACTCCTTATCCTGATTCTCTTGTGGGGACACACATAAGCAGTATAGTTGATACAGAATTGGTTGATGGGATTTTGCTTGGAACTGGAAGAGGGGTACTAATACGGAAAGACAATGAATATTATAGCATAGTAGATAATTTACCTTATACCATCACATCTCAATTAATTCTAAACCGGGGTCAATTGTACGCTGCTGTTGGACCACAATCAAGTTTTATTCCTTCTTCAACTGAATCTGGAATCTATGTAGGAACACTAAACTAATATCGAACAATACAGGAGTTATAATATGAAAAAAATCACAGCGACTATTACTCTACTACTTGCTTTTATTTTAAGCAATAACGCAGATGCTCAAAACAATCTGGATATGTACAGAGCACTACCGGGTATTAACGTTACAAATATAGATGGCATTGGTCATTATTATATGCCAACAATAGATGAACAACAATCGGTAAATCCACAATATTTACGAAACCACATTTATGTTGAAGTATGGGGTTACGCTTTGGTATCTCTGAACTATCAAAGATTATTTCCCAAAAATAGCATCGTTTTGGGGGGTGGTTTCGGTCCCAATCCATTCACAAGAAATTTCACTCTTTCAGGTGATGGAGGTGTAGTCATCAGTTTGAATCTTTTAAAGCAATATTCTCTATCTGATAAAATGCAGTTGGGCTTTGGTGCAGGTACTACTTATGATTTTGAGGGGTGGTACGACGATTTTTGGGATCCGTTTTTTTTGAAAATTGCACTCAATAGATTTTCTGTATCTCCAAAAACTGATCGAATGTATTATGGGTTCAGTCTTTATTATATAAAATGGGCAAACTGGACATTCAGGCCTTCAGTAAAACTCGGGTATTCATTTTAATTAAATCAACTAAAAACATGAGGTATCATTATTCGTCTATTCTTTTTATTTATTGTACTTTTTTTAAATCAAAGTGTATTTGCTGGTGTCAACAACTGGCAGATTACCAACCCTGCTAATGCTCCATCGCATCTAAATATATATCAGGGACCTGCTTACGCTGATGCAGCATTCAAGCAGGCAGGACAAAATCTTGTGCTAAATTTATCAGATTTTCCCCCTTTTTTAATTCAACAGGTTAGATATCGTTTAAACGGATCAGGCTCCTGGTCACATGTCAATGCCAGATATCCCTATGTAAGCTTGGGAAAATTAACCAGTTTAATTGGTATGCATGAATTGAATCATCTATACTTGTATCATAAAGACAATTCGCCAATTACCAAAAAAGATTCATCATACCGTTTGAATACTTTTTCTTTAAGCTTTTTAACCTATTCATCTGTCTTATCAGTAAACTATGAGCGCTTATTCGCTTTGCACCATTTAGGATCAGTGAAAGGGCTTATATCAGGACTTACAGGTCTTGGATTCAGTGGTACTGATCCTTTGCAAAGGCCTAGAAAGACATATCTGAGTTTGCCACATCATTTAACCTATGTAGTTGGTTTTGACCCTTTGCGAATTGAGGTAGGTTTGGGTGGATCACTTATCAATGGACAGAGCGCTCATTATTTTGGTATTGCAGGGTTGCGGCTTCATTCACTTAATGATAATAGGATTCAGTTGAGGGCTTTTGTTCAGGCACCTGTTACCTCCACTAATGAAGAACTTTTTATCACTAGAATTGGATGGAGTATAGGTTTAAACTTTTGACTATAATGCATAATTACATCAATAATAATCTTCAATAATAAAAGGACTCTGATATGATAACTTCAGTTTTAAAAATCATTTTACTAATTTTTATTTCACAAATTACGATACATAACCCGATTTTAATAGCAAGGTGCTTGGCAAGAACTTGACAATAAAGAGTATTGTTATTGCAGACCTTAATGATGATATCTTTATGAAGCTTGGAGAAAATATCAAGATCAATCTGCATACAGGCGTTAACTCTGTAAGATACTATATTAATGGTGTACAAAAAGGCTATTTGGAACCAATCCACGGTTATGTGATGCTAACAAACTTACCGCAAAGTTCTGGGAGCTATAATTTAGAATTCCGAGTGATGACAGCCTCTACAGTAGTTTCAATTTATTCGAATAATTTGGAAGTAGTGCCCTTACCGAGTAAAGTTTATACACAATGTTGTACATCCAATCGTATGGTTAAATGGCAGGATACATCAACCATGAAAAAACCTGTTTTAATTGTTGAAGGTTTTGATCCATTAAATATTACTTACCCAGCATTCTGATGCAACTTTTATCCAGTATGATAGTGCTCTATACATAAATAACGGTATTTCGAGATTTGATGTTACAATTCACCCCACTCAAACATATTACCATGATATATTACCACTGGAAACAGAATTCAAGAATAATTTTTTTAACGAACTTGATTTAGGGTTCTCAAATTATCACTTTACTGAAAACACTACAGCTACACACGGCTTTTATACTGGAAATACCACTATTAGTTCCGGCGTTACATTAACGATTCCTGAAAACGAAAACGTAGTGTTTGATGGAACAGTTTCTACACTATTTCTAAAAGGGGCTCCGATTACTAATGCTCATATATTGATTGAAGGTAAACTTACTATTGAAGATTCCGCTAATTTAAATAACATCCGATTAACAGTAAGTAATAGTGGCGAAATTATAACCCGCTCCGGCGTAGAAATTGACGCCGAGGAAAGTCCCGTTGTAATTAATGGTAAGGCTACGTTTAGTTCCGGGTTATCCCTTCTAAATGCAACAGATGTAACGGTAAATTCAACCGCTGAGGTTCATTTTGAAGGTAGTGCGGTTGTGGAGTTTATGGCTGAGCCTGTCATGCCACCTTTTCTTTATACCAGTCCGGATTTCTACAGTGCGGGTAAAATTACAGCTGCTTCAACAGGAACTTTAATGATGCGCGCTGCATCGACTTCTCCTGCGGGTTGGGCGGGGGAATTAATTATTTAATTCAGAATTCAGAATTCAGAATAATAAGTTATTCAAGATACTATTAATTCAAATTTAGTAAGCAGCGTTTTTATCTCAATAGACAGCACCACCCCGACTAATTTTGAATTTTTGAATTCTGAATTATCATAGTGCCACTGGTATCAGTTCTGGTTCCGCTTCATTTACAGCAGATGACATTTTTATTACGAATCCCGGTCAGTACGGATTTGCCTTTGTGGGCGGCAGCCCAGAAACCGGCTATTTTGAGGTGGAAGCGAATTCAAATATTACCGGTATGCGACTGCAACAATCGGCTACATCGTACAATACCGAAGGAGAGATGACGCTTACCAGTGGAGGAACCTGTATTCACTTGAACAACTCTTCCCACCATCAGCTAATCGGACTTATTGCCTTGACCGGCGGGACAGATGTACATGCAATAAGTGGAGCAGACGCCTTTTTCAACGGTACCAGCTGGGGTGGTTCACCCAATACGTGGGCCGATGGAACATCCACAATTATCATTAATAATCCCAATAATCCATTAAGCAGTCCCCAACCGGCATTTGAGTGGATGGCCGATCTTGAAAACCCGGCTGTTTCAAGAGAGACCACATAATTTAATTCAAAATTCAAAATTTAGAATGATAAGACATTGCTAAAGAAAACCACCAATCATAGCTTTAAGAGTTCAATCTAATCATCATACGCCAATAATAATCAGCGTTCTATCCTCAATTTTGTCCAAACAAAATACTCGTAGTGCCTTTGAGTCCTTGTGGTTCAAACGGCGGCGAGACGCCGCAAGATTTTCTGTTCGCACCGGAGGCACTGAACATACACAATCGGTGCCTATTCATGACGTTCGGTTTTGTACGATGTTATATTATATCTGTGTCTATCAATTCCATCCGCCCAATCTGCTTTCTATTTCTTATTTTTGAATCTGTCAGTTTACGAGCCATTCAAATATTTTTATCCTTTCGAATTGGGGCTGTTCCATCTTCCATTTCCATATAAATCCGTTGCTTAACAGCATCAGCCACGAATGAGATACCGGCATTAATAGCCACAAGCCCAAAAAGACCAATCCAAAACCAAAGCGCCATGTGGGCCAGATCAAAGTAATCAGGGCTGTTACTTTTTATGATGGTAGCCTCTGCTATTAAATTTATGCCCAATCCGATAAGGCTGACACCAATCACGGAATGTCGCCACCACTTTTTCTTGTAATGCATTATTTTTTTTGGAAGATTAAAGATTAAAAATTAAAAATTGAAGATTGAAGATTGAAGATTGAAGATTGAAGATTGAAGATGCCTGAATAAGGTCGACGTATTAGGGGTTTTAGGTAACCTGAAACATTTAGATTTCTATTAAAATTTTAGCTCATTAATAATAAAATACTGTATTTTCGTTCCCTTTGGATGGGGATGAATGGTTAACTGCGTTGTTTACCAAAAACTTTGTTCATGTAATTTAGCCATAAAATTGCATCGAAAGGGTAAGTTGCTATACTTTTACAAAAAAAGAGCATTAAACAGCATCTGCATTCAGAAATCCACCTGCAATTCCTTATTTTACAGCGCAAAGCTATCAGCAGTCAGAAAAGCCGGGTATGAACCTTTTTTCAATCATTTAACCCGCTTTGAGCTGGAAGCACCTGAATTTCATTGAAAGTATTAATCTAATTATTACACACTATGGCGAAAGAATATGATGTGGTTGTGATTGGAACCGGACCCGGTGGCTATGTAGCTGCTATCCGCGCTTCACAACTTGGCCTGAAAACAGCAGTTATTGAAAAAAGAGACCTTGGCGGAGTTTGCCTTAATATTGGTTGTATCCCAACAAAAGCACTTCTGAAATCAGCGGAAGTACTCGACGGAATGCGTCATGCGAAAGATTACGGATTGAAAGTTGATTCGCCGGAAGTTGATTTTCCTGCGGTTATCAAGAGAAGCCGTGGCGTTGCCGACAAAATGAGCAAAGGCGTGCAATTCCTGATGAAAACCAACAAAATTGATGTCCTCAAAGGCAAAGGCGCGTTGGCAGGAAAAGGCGAAGTAAAAGTTACGGACGATAACGATAAAGAAGTGGATCGTGTAAAAGCGAAAAACATTATCATCGCAACTGGCGCACGTTCACGTGAGCTTCCGAGCTTGAAATTTGATGGCAAAACCATCATCAATTCTGAAGGTGCCATGAAAATGGAAAAGCAACCCAAAAGAATGGTTATTGTTGGAGCCGGTGCTATCGGGATTGAATTCGCTTATTTCTATCATACGATTGGAACTGAAGTAGTTGTAGTTGAACTTCAAAAAACGATTCTTCCGGTTGAAGATGAAGAAATTGGTAAAGAATTGGCAAAAATCTACAAAAAAGCCGGAATGAAGATTATGACGGAAAGCTCCGTTGAGAAAGTTGAAGGCAAAGAAGGCAATCTAACCGTTACAGTTAAAACAGCAAAAGGCGAAGAAAAAATCGAAACAGATGTCGTGCTTTCTGCCGTTGGTGTGGTTGGAAATGTTGAAGGCCTTGGCCTGGAAGATGCCGGCGTTAAAGTTGAGCGTGGTTCCATTGTCGTAAACAAGGAAACCTACGAAACCGATGCCAAAGGCGTTTTTGCCATTGGTGATGTAATTGGTGCTCCCTGGCTCGCGCACAAAGCTTCACACGAAGCAATTGCCTGTGTTGAAAGAATTGCCGGAATGAATCCAACACCAATTAACTACGATAACATCCCCGGATGTACATACTGTGTACCACAAGTGGCTTCTGTTGGTTTCACCGAAAAAGCGGCCAAAGAAAAAGGCTACGATGTGAAAGTGGGACGCTTCCCATTCTCTGCAAGTGGAAAAGCTTCTGCCGCCGGTCATCCTGAAGGATTCGTTAAAGTCGTTTTTGATGCCAAATATGGCGAATGGCTTGGATGCCACATGATTGGAGATGGCGTTACCGAAATGATTTCTGAAGCGGTTTTAGCCCGAGACTTAGAAACCACCGGCCATGAAGTCATCGCGGCTGTTCACCCGCACCCGACACTTTCTGAAGCCATTATGGAAGCCGCAGCTGAAGCCTACAACGAAGGCGTTCACTTGGGTACCCCACCGAAGAAGAAGTGAGTTTAATCAAACTTTTGAAAAAGCCGGTTTACATGAGTAAATCGGCTTTTTTTATGATTTAAAAGCTAAAAAATTTCCCAAAGTACTTTTTTATTCTGCTTGATGGCTTGGTTCAGGAAATCATAACAAAGCTTGAATTCACCGGCAAATTGTTGGGCTTTGGTTATGGTTTTGGAATAATATTTTTGTCCGGCAATATGTACTTCCGGAGTGGCATCCACATATAAATTCACTTTTCCGAAATCATCATAATAACTTTTCAGGTGAATTTTATTTCTAACTTTAGGGTAATCCTCATAATAAAACAAGTCGCCCTCAACATGAGCTTCCACATCGTCAATTATCAAACGATTCACTTCATCATCCAAAGATTTATTTTTATGAAGAGTATGCACCAAAGGTAAATGGGCAGCTTGTTCCATCAGATAGGCTTCTATTTTTTGAAAAATTGAATTCAGAACTTTGGGGTCACGTTCTCTGTCTTCTAATTTCTCGCTTGTAATTAAAAATTCATCGAACAAAGCATCCGGATTATTTTGAATCCCTTTACCGGAAATCATATCAGATGCTTTTTTAATGATTTCACTCATTTGAAACATATTCGGTTTCTTTTTCTCACCCAAGGTGATTTTGCCAAGCGGATTTGGACTGATCATCTTGATTTCATAAGCTGTAAGAAACACTTTAAATGAAATATACCACTCAAAGATGAGTTCATCCTTAAAAGCTCTGGAAAGATACGGTGTTGCTATACTTCCATCTGAAACATAAAGTTCAAGAGTAGATGCCATTGTCGATTCAATTTAATACCTGCCAAATGAGCGATACAGAGAAGAAAGTAAGCATGAACCAGCCCACAAAACCTTCAATTACGGCCATATAGCGGGGAATTCCGGATGTGGGTATATCACCAAAACCAAGTGTAGTAAAGGTGTTTATCGAGAGAATTACGGCGTTCAGGACTTTAATGAAAACATCATATACAACCAGCAATGCCAATCCCAGGGTTATGAATATGCTGCTAATTGTTTTACGAACAGCAGACTGTTCATCCCATTTAACCTTCACAAAATCGACTTGTTTCAGGAATAAGGACGTAATTTTGTAGTTCAGTATTGAGAAAAGGTACACCGGCCTGGCCAGAAATATGACCGCACCCGGAACTTTCCCTTTCAGATCAAACAGTTGCTTTTTAAAAGTATCATAGCTCTCAATCTTATTTTTGTTTTTATCTTCATACACCTGCAACATACTTTTTTCGTGTTGGAAATAGGTCACAAAAAAGACAATTCTGCTTTTAATTTTATGCTTGCTAATACTATCCCAACTATTCGGAAAAAGAAAGTAAACAACAGAAAATAATAGAATTACATAAATAGATATTATGATACCTTTGGCCGGACGAGTTCCAAAATCAGAAAAGGTATCAATAAACCGATACAACTGCCAATCGAAGTAAGTAGCGAATGATGGGTTGTTGCGATAATAATATTCGGCTTCGATTTTCTCAATTTTTTTAAGTTTTACATACAAGTCATTTGCTGTACGCCTCGGCTCTGTTGCAAGGAAGATTTCATGCAACATCTTATAAACCGGAATCATGGTGCGATAAGCGTATGGATGGCTGAAGTCTTCAGATGTATTAAATTCTATATATACTTTTTTGTAGTCTTCATAATAATTGGGAAGGCTTGGTAAATTTATAAAAACCAGTTTATCCTTTACTTCCTCCCACTCAATTCGGGTATCGTATCTGGAAAAATGACTGGCTTGAAAGGTGATGTATTTATCATACTCATTATTAAAAAGAATAAATATGCCTTCGGTTCGGGTACTTGTAATAGCTACATTCACTTGAAATGTATTATCCCGAATCAGGAATAAGTTTCGGGTTCTGGCTTCAATATATATAGTAGCATCTGTATCAGTTGATGAGATTGTATTATTCCGTATTTCCATGAACTCCATAGGATCATCCAAAAAAACAACTCTGAGTGGAAGCTGTTGTGTACTCACTGTTGAATTATTCGAAAAAGTAAAATCATCCATGTTGTTCGCCCATTTTTCAACATGAACTTCACTCTTAAAATGTGAGTCGCTGACGCGCAGGCCAACTAATTTGTACTCATTATTTCGCTGATAAACCGACAGATTTTTCCTGAATGTACTGTTTATGAGATTCAGGTTTCGAGCTTGTACATTGTAGAATTCCACATCATTTTCCCACACTATATGATGAAAAGCATATACCGCTGACTGCTGACCTTCATAATGATCGAGTTTAATCCGGTTGAAGATTACCCTGGGTCTAACCCGGATGGAATCTACTGAGGCATTTGCATCCGAATACGGATAAAAAAGAAACCGTCTATCCTGATTCGGATTGAAAGAAAGCGTTATATCCTGAAACATTATAAGTGAATCAGAAGATTGTTCAATCATATCAAATAATTCGGAATATCCGATAGTGCGATCAGAAATAGTCGTTTGGGCCTTAAGCGAGGGTACATTCAAGAAAGCAAGTAGAAAAAGAAGCGTGCAAATGTGTCTGAACATAGTTTTCCGTGGTTTATTATGAAAGTAACACATTCTGAATGTAAGGAAGTTTAACTGAATATATGTTTTTTGAGCCCACTTCAAAAAGTAATTTATTGAATGACGGATTTATTGAACCACAAGCTTTTTGCATCCCAGATTTATTGAACCACTCTAAGCCACAAAGGTGGGATGCAAGCTCATCATCTTACATTATATGCATATAAAACCGAAGGAGTTAATTTTTGAGATGCTAGTGTCACGTCAATCGCTTCTTCTAAAAAGACGTGTCAGGTGCTTGGAGACCTGATACGTCATCTCGTTAGCGCATTCAGTAAAATATTTCTCGTATAATTTCCAAAAATGAACAAGAAAAGCAGAATCTAAATCAATTCGCGAGCAGGCATGCCAGGATTCCCAACTGACGGGTCTGGTTCAAGGCAAATTCGCAGAGTATACATGTGCAAGGTGATTAAATATTAACCATTCAACTATCTTTATCGGTATTTGAGACTGGGAGCATTACCGTTATCGAGGCACCAACACCATTGTCATTATTGCGAATAGCGATTTCGCCACCGTGCGCCTGAACCAGTTGTTTTACGATGAATAGTCCGAGCCCGGTAGAGGTTTCATTACCGGTTACTTTTGCAGACAGTGTTTGGTTCTCCTTAAATAAATTCGAAAAATCCGTTTCGGCAAAACCTGGACCCTGATCACTAATACTCACAATAAGAACATTATTTTCCTTTTCATATCTCACTCTTAACGTAATAGTACTTTTGGGTGGAGAATATTTCATGGCATTGTTCAGCAGATTATCAAACACTTCAGTAATTCTGACCACATCTACATATATTTCGGGGATATTTGGAGGTATTATAAGCTCCAGTTTTTGAGATTTTCTTTTGAGTTGTATTTTGAGCTGAACATAAAGGCGGTCAATAAGTTCAGGAATATCTACTTTCTCTAACAGAAGGTCGATGTGCTCCAGATTTCTGGCACCGGAAGCCAGCATACTTTGGATGATGCCTCTCATTTTAGTAGATGTTTCTTCTATTATGGCAGCGTATTCTTTTGCTGTACTCAGATCATCTTCCATGCTTATTAGATTTGAATAACCGGTAATTGCTGAAAGCGGACTGCGGAGGTCGTGGGCGGTCATCCTGAGTAGCCGGAGCTTAATTTCATTGGCCTGTTCCAATTGGTTGGTTTTTTTCTCTAAGTCGGCAGTTCGTTTAAGAACCATTTTACGAAGTACATTGCGCTGATTTAAAACTGATTTTGAACGATATTGAACACCTATGTAAATAAATAAGACGATTAAAAGGGCATAGAAAAAATAAGCCGCCATACTTCGGTGTAAAGGCGGTGTAATAGTGAAAGTGATGAGTTCATTCGTGCTTGTCTTTCCGAAACCGTTTGTTGTTCTCACAAAAAGGGTGTAGTTGCCTTCCCTGAGATTTACATATTCTCTCTTGTTTGAACTTACCGGTTGGCTGAAACCCGGATCAGCACCCTCAAGATAATAGGAGAAACGGTTTTTACCGGTAGAAGTTATGTAATTTGAGGCTACTTCAAATACCAGACGGCTTTGTGAATAAGGCAGCACTACCTGACGTGTTTCACCATAAGGGTCAAATATATCAAGAGGTGAATCATCTTGAGTTACCTGTATTAAGGTTGTGAGTAAATCAGGTGTGTGTGACTCCTTGCCTGCATCTAATCGTATGACGTGGATGCGCTCAGGCGTTATCACTCCAACCATGTTTCTGTCACTCCAGTAATAGAGTTCAGCAGACAGTGGAATGGTGTAATTTCCGAAGGGTATATCGTTTATGGTTTCATCATCTTTTTGTTCTACATATCCGAAATCCAATTCATTTGATCGGGTTCGTAAATACCAAATATGGCCAATTTTATCTTGTCTCATATCGGTGTAAACCCATTCAGCATCATTTTCAACAAAATTAAATGGTTTACGCTCAAGCTCGTTCGTGTCGGTGAGTCCAAAAATGCCATCCAATGTTATAAAATAAAGCTCGTCATCAATATAACTTTGGATGATGTGACCCATTTCCGGCAACATTTTTTTTGGATCTGCATTTTCAATATGATAGGAAACACCAAAAGGACCGGTAGCCCACTCATATTTATTTGCGTTTTCCGGTGTTTTGAAAATTAGTTTGGAGAGGTTTTTGGTATAATAAGATATCCAAAAAGTGGATGGATCAGAGGCATTCGCATAAATCAGTAAATCATCAAAAATAAGAGTTTCCTCGCTTGAATCTATCCATCTTCCATTTTCAAAACGCACAGCATTTAAACTTTGGAATCCATCTGAACCAAAAATTATATTTGGGTGAATTGGTGTAGTGAATGGCTCGTTTTTTATGGTGTCCGTTATCAATGTCAGTTGTTTACCCTCTATCTCATACAGTTCATGATGTGTGATAAAAAAAAGCCCGTTTTCCTGAGTTGCAGGATTGAAAACTATAGAAAAATCACCAACTCCATCAATTTCTTCAGGGGTTGATATTTTTTCAAAAGGCGAAAGTTTCTGACTGTCGGCAAAAGCTCGATAAACGCCTCGATTAGTACTAATATATACACCATCCTGAAAGGAAAGGGCATCCCAAATTTCACCCTGAATACCATTCCGATTGTCTATTACAAATGAAAAATTATCTGTTTTAATTTTTGAGATTCCATAATAGCCTGCTTGCCATATATTCTTGAATCTATCCTGATGAACACCAAGCGCGAAGTTTGTACGCAAGCCGGAATCTTCATTGAAATGGTATTGTAAGGTTCCGTCAAGGTTGGTTTGGTAAATTCCGTGTGCTCGCGTAGTAATAATAAAATTGGAATCTTGCGCTCTTACAAAATCATAAATCCGGATATCCTTCAGGTAATCGAAAGCAGGATTGGCATAATCGGTAATCCGGATGATATCATCATTAACTTGTACCTTAAAGAGTGTGCCTTCGAATCCAAAAGCTGTATAGGTTTTATCACCGGCTGGGAATAATCCATAAAGCAACGGCAGGGGCTCTTTGGTATCAACTATGATATTCGTTTCAGGTTGAAGGGGCAAAAAAAGTGAACGGTCACGCCTTTGCAACATGAAAAGTGAGTCATAATCCGTTACAAAAAAATTAGTAATATCCGTATAAACGTGCATGTCCGTGCCATTCCATTGAATAATACCACCATCGGTAAGAAAAAAAATGTGATTATTAAATTCAGCAATAGTGTAGGTATCAAGAAAAGGAGGGAGCTCTGCATCTATTGAATCCGATAGGCTAACATACTCAAGTCCGCCATTTGGTATTCGTTTCATGTACCCAAGATCGCTGGTAAGAGCAGTGAATAACGTTCCATCGGAAGCGTGATGGATAGCAACGGGTGAAACAGGTGTTTCAAACAGTTCCCATGAATGACCGTTGTATCGCAAAATACCATTCATGTTAGCGAAATAGAGAAATCCAAACTCATCCTCCGTAATTCCCCAATTTTGCGGGTGCGCCATGTAATCGGTCGGTGAATAAAAATCGATGATAGGAAAAAGGCCGTAATCACCTTGTTGCAAAGCAATTACAGGTGAGCTTTGCACAAATAAAAAGGCAAATATGAATAGTATAAAGAGTGAGCAAGCTTTATTTTCGCCCATAATGTCTTAGAAAGTACCAATGAAAGATTAAGACAGTTTTAATAATTCCAAAAATAACTTAACCTAATCTAAATACCTAAATTAAAAATTAAGAAAATAATATAGATGGGTATTCATCGATGGCATGGAACGATTTGATTTGTGGATGGATGTTCATTAGTAATGCTATTAATATACTGAGAATTGAAAGATTAATTTTAAAATCATTGAAGTTGAAGATTAATTGAGACATTTATCATTATGTAACCACTTCTGTTCAGGTTACTTATCTTTCTTCATTATCATCAATTAGTTTGATCCAATTACGTACTCACTCAAGTGCTAATCCTCAAAAAAGCAAATAGAAAATTTAATTGCATATATATATATTCATTTTTTAATTTAATTATAAATCCTGAAAATATAAGTTTTTATGAAAAATTTAATTATCAAAGCTCTTATAATTGCTTCATTATTTCTAATAGGTAGTTTAATTGGAACAATTACTAAACCTAATCCAGTGATCGCAAACTCTAGTTGCGATACAACAACATGTGAGAATGACTTATTTGGTGGTTACAGATGTTTCCAAACACAATGGAATCGTACTTGTAATGATGGTGGTTATCCAGATTGTTTTGACATTTCATGCACCGCTCCTGATCAACAATAATGCCATTTATTCAAGATTACAAACTTCATTTTTTTAAATGAAGTTTGTAATTATTAGCTTATGATTAATATATATTTTATGTTTAATTTAAAAGATATAGCTATATATGTTACAATTTTATTATTGGGTTTCATTATTACCTATTCCGGGTACTTTAACATAATCGAACTAGGTAATAATAAAGATAAATATTTGGATAATTATAGCAAAAACTATAATAGTTTAAATTTTTATTTAATAACCAGCTCAAATTGTTCTTTTTCAAATAGTATTAATTTATTTTCTGCTGTTAGCGATATACAAAATAAATTAAAAACTGAATCTAAAATATTGAATTTAAATTTTAAATCAATTGCAATATCTGTAGATGACGATATTGAAGCTAGTCTAACTCATATAAAGCATTTTGGTAATTATAATGAATTAATTTCAGGGGTTAATTGGGACAGTATAACAATTAATAGTATAATTAATTATCTAGGTCTTGAGAAGTCAACTCCTCAATTATTATTAACTTATCATGAGATAAATGATGATCTTGGAGATGCTATAAGTGTAAATGTACTAAATGTCAGAGGGGCTGATCGAATTATTGTCCTGAATAAAAATGATTCAATACTATCGGAATCATTTATTGAATATTTAAATCAAACAAAACAATGAAAAAAAACCTTTATTTAATTTCACTTTTGTTATATGTCTTTGGTTGTAATTATACTCAAGATAGTACCACATCAATAGATTCACAGCTTAATCATCCAAATATAAATAATTTAAACATAAATGTTGACGATAATGCATTCTTTTCAATAGTAGATACAAGTATTGTAAATAAGCTAAATTTAACAAATACTTTTGGAGCTTCTTTTGGGGAAAGTAATGAGACATTTGGCTATATATCAAGTGTGCTTACTGATCAAAACGACAAGACATACATTTTTGATTTATTCCGGCAACATATTAAAGTGTATGATCCAGGAGGGGAACTGTTAACCACGTTAGGGGGTAGAGGAAATGGTCCTGGCGAATTTAATCAAGCACGTTCAATGGCTATTTTTAATAATAAATGGCTTTTAGTTGGTAATTCGTATAGAATTGAAATATTCAATATAGGAACAAAAATTCCAGTTTACTTGAATACAATACGAATAGATAAAAATATAAAAAGTCTATGTGTTACATCTAAAAAATTGTTTATACACAATGTACAGCAAGTAAATAGTGATGGTAACGAAGACTTTAGTATCCCAATTATTCATTTGTACTCATTACCTCATTTTGAATATATCTCATCATTTGGTGAAAGCTATAAATCAAAAAATCCAATGGTGATTGAAAATTTATCGATTGGTAATGTAATTTGTAGTGATGATTTGGATACACTTTTATTTACTTATGAAAGAATTCCCTTACTTATTAACTACTCACTTTCATCACATAAAATTGAATGGGCTTTATACTTTAAGGATTCTAATTTTTCCAGATTAATTGAACTTCAAATAGATGGAAGAAATGCAGTGCAACATAAAATTAATGGTAACTTTGTTGATAGATTTAGTCACTTTAGCAATTACGATAATGACCAATTTGTAATCCAATTTCAAAGAGCTATTTTCGATGAAGATAAAAAACACTTAGGAGCAGAAGAATTTAAAACTATCAGCTATTTAGTGAATAAAAAATCAGGAAATGGTTATTTAATTAAAAATGAAATACCTCAAATTATATACATCTCAAATCAGTAGTGTCCGGTTAAAAGTCAAAGAGCCCCAATTGGTTACGAGAATGGGGGTTGTAGTCCGTGAGTGAGTCATCGGAAAATAGCTGTTTAAGCGTCATACGCTCCAGTATCGCCACACTAAGAACTTGCATCATCGTGTGCAGTTTTACGTTAATATGATTCGTTTTATGTACGATTAATATGATTAAATAGGTGCAAATCGCAGTCCATATTTGCGTTTTCACTGCATTTATATTCTGCCCATAAAAAGCCTTAATTCGAAGGTTCTGTTTGACCCATTTAAAGAATATTTCGATCTGCCAACGTTGTTTGTAATAGCTGCTGATTTGAGCAGTATCACAATCAAATACATTCGTCAGTAAGACTATGTTTTGATCGTTTTCTGGATCGATGATGCGAACACGGCGGAGATCTTCTGGATACCGTTTCTTTGATTGTTGACCTGTCAAACGAATGGATTGATCACATCTCAGTCCCAAATCGGTGTCTACCGGAGTGGAGGATTTTCGATAAAACTGTAGGTTCTTTTTAGCTCGAACCACAAATTGGCCACCTGCTTGATGTAATGTATAAAGTCGTTGAAAATCCAGATATGCGCGATCCATAATATAAATACCACCGGCCGTAACGGGAAGCATATCCAGAACATTGACATCGTGAGTACGACCATCAGTGATGTGGATGAACGTAGGAATAGACCCTTCTAAGTCCATGAGGGTATGAAGTTTAATGGCTGCCTTATGCTCTCGGAATTCTGCCCATGGAAACAGCGATAGACACAAATCAATTGTTGTAGAATCCAGAGCATAAATCTCTTGCGAGGCAGACTCCAAATCCTCATCATTGATGGAACAGGCTTGACGAGCAGTATGGATCAACATCATAGCCAGATCATGATAAATGAGCCAAGAGCGAGTTGCATTGGCATCAGAAATAGTACTCATTGGTACCTTGTGTTTAATTCCCAAATGATACCGGCGCGAACCAAGGGCATTCAGTGTAGAGGTTAAATCTCGAAGGCTATCGCGAAAAGTAAGTTGTCCAAAACACATACACAGGAGTTGAGTCCAACATGTAAACTTCCTTACACGATAGTCTCCATTGTATCGGTCAACAATTTTTCTAAATTTATATTTAGGAATGACATCCATAAGTTGTGAAAAAATGACTTGGCCAGTGTACATACTACTATTAATTAATCTGCGGTTGAGCTATATTGACACTGGCAAGTTACGAGTTCAAGTCGATAAAAATTTAAACGGCACCTAAATAGTTGCTGGACAATAATATAAAAGGCAATTTGTTTTGTTAGACCGGACACTACTGATCTCAAATAATCACATTTTTACTGTGGATGATGAGTCTGTAATTTTGCATCAACATCTCAAATATTAGTACTCAAAAAAAAGGCATCCCGATTTAACGAAATGCCTTTCTGTAGAAATAAAATCTGATATCGTCTAAGAAGCAATCGCCTTCGTTACTTCTTCGGCGGCTTCTTTAAGGAGAACGGCGGAAATCACATCAAGACCGCTGTTATCTATCAGGTCTTTCGCTTCTTCAGCGTTGGTTCCTTGCAAACGAACAATAATGGGCACACCCTTCACTTTTTCTGCGATTTCAGGATCTTTCACCGCTTCGATTACACCACCGGCAACACGATCACAGCGTACAATTCCCCCAAAAATATTGATGAGAATGGCTTTCACGTTTGGATCGCCAAGAATGATGCGAAATCCGTTTTTGACTGTTTCAACGTTTGCGGTTCCACCCACATCAAGGAAGTTGGCAGGTTCGCCACCGGCCAATTTGATAATATCCATCGTTGCCATCGCCAAACCGGCGCCGTTTACCATGCAACCCACATTTCCATCGAGTTTGATGTAGTTGAGGTTATATTTTCCGGCTTCAACTTCGAACGGATTTTCTTCGGTTAAATCACGGAGTTTCTGAATTTCAGGATGACGATACAGGGCGTTATCATCAAAATTGATTTTAGCATCCAACGCCATGATTTGCTCATCCGGCGTTAATACCAGCGGATTGATTTCAAAAATGGATGCATCGGTTGCTTCATACGCTTTATAGAGCGTTTGGATGAATTTCACGGCTTGTTTAAGCGCACCACCTGAGAGTCCGAGCGCAAACGCCAACCGACGTGCCTGTGCAGGGTATAATTCCTGTCCGGGCTCAACCCATTCTTTAACGATTTTTTCCGGTGTTTCTTCGGCCACTTTTTCGATCTCAACGCCACCTTCGGTTGAAACCATAATCACGTTTTGTCCTTTGGCACGGTCGAGCGTAACGCCAACATAAAATTCCTTTGCAATATCCACGCCATCGGTAACATACAAACGCTGCACTTGTTTGCCTTCTTCGCCGGTTTGTATGGTCACGAGAACATCCCCAAGCAAATCTTCAGCGCCCTTGCGGACTTCCTCAACAGTTTTGCACAACATTACGCCTTTCGCGCCGGATTTTTTGGTGCGACCTTTTCCGCGTCCGCCTGCATGGATTTGCGCTTTCAGAACAAAAAGGGTTGATCCGGCAGCCTTCATTTTTTCTGCGGCAGCAACCGCTTCCTCAACAGTAAAAGCGGCAATTCCTTCAGGTACAGCAACACCATACTGATTTAATATTTCTTTGGCTTGGTACTCATGGATATTCATAAATAATACTACTATCGGTTCAGGTTAAATACTTTTTGAGAGGATGAAACATGCTCATTTTTTGATGTGTGCCAATTTAAGGAACTTGAGGGAGATTGCCATAGGTAAGTCGGTTGTTTTTAGTTTTTAGCGTAAGATGCTTTTTGGGGTAACCGCGAAGGCGCAAAGGCTCGAAGGTTTTTCTATTCTCGATATCGTCACCCAGAGCGGAGATCCGGTCTATAAATATGTATTATGCAAAGAGGTATTCCGGATTGTAGTCGAAGGGTTGGTTTCGAATGGTTTGGTTGCTTTTTGGGGATTTACCGCAAAGGCTCGAAGGTTTTTTGGTTTGATTAAACTCGAATTCCCAGCTCGTCACCCCGCAAAATGCCGATGAATATCTTCCCAATTATCAGAAATCAGATCTGCTGAGGATGTCTCTGCATCGGTTTTATTGATGCCGGTGTAAAGAGCCGCTTTCATGCCCATTTCTTGTGCACCTTTTATATCGGTTTGATGGATGTCGCCAATATGCCAGGAGGTTTCGGGTTTTCCACCGGTTTCGGAAAGTACTTTTTTATACATTTTAGGATGTGGCTTGCTTACACCGACTTCATCACTAAATGCATAAGCTGAAAAGAAATGTGCTATTTTTTGGGACTTCAGATAATCTCGTAGTACTCTGCCTGGAGAAAACATGGTGTCTGAAATAATGGCCAGTTTATCTCTCGACGCCAGTTTTTCCAGCGCATCCGCAACTCCCGGCGTTAATTCAGGAGGGCCATCGAGCAGGGATTCTTCATAAATAACGCTAATCTCAAGGCGGTCTTCATCTGAAAATTCAAGCTCCATGAATTCGAGGGCAAAATCAACCAACTCCTTTGAAGACGGTGTGCGATGAGTTCCAAGCCAGATTTCATCAAATTTACGGCTGGCATATTCATGTGCATCTGCAATCATATCCAAATTGGGACGCTTGTTGTAAGTAGAAGCAATTTCAAGTAAACCGTCAATGCGCGATTTTTGTCGCTTTTCACCGTTCGTTCCAGCAATTACGATGGTATTCCAAAAGTCGATAGAGATCATTAATTTATGAATTTGTTTAGGGATTTAATGATATGAAGGTAAGCAACGTTTTTGATATCTGCTGTAGGTTTGTTTACGACTACAGTCAGCCTCTACCTCGTCAGGATGAGCGGAATTCCGGGCAATAAAGTTACCTACCTGCATGAATCGTGCACGGAATGTAGTCGAACCATTGGTTTTGAGGGCAGGATGCGATGACAAGGACAGTGGTTGTTCAACCAACCCTTCGACTACGTTCCTGATTATTTATTTGATTGTTAATAACTTACAAGCCGGAACTCCGCTATCGCTGACAGAGCTGGTTTTATTTGTTTGAAATCGTTTCAATTGTCATCCCGCAAACCCATGTAATGTATTCTTTTATAATGATAAAACCTGTAGGTTATGCGGGATCCTCCAGTTACGAAATGGCGCGGAGAAAAAATCCGCGTTTGCGGGGAAAATCGTTGCACAGCAATTACAATGACAAAGATAGGTTTCCGCTAACGCGGGAAATACCAGAAAGCCATTTCTGAGTCGGAAGTTCCCGCATAACCCACAAACCCTTTCCCGTTTATCATAATCAAAGCATGGGTCCACTGTAAACCGGGACAGGTATTGCGGGATGACGTTAACGCGTTTCGCTTCTGACAAACTCATCAAGAGTGCCATGCGGTAGCGCTGATATTTTGGCCTCAGCGTTGCGGTGTGCTTTATCAAGACAATCACAACCCAAGTACTTCGTCCACCGCTTCATTTATGGTTGGGAAAAAGGCTACGTTATTTCGTTTTGCCCAATCGATAAGTTTATCATCTGTAAAGCGGGATTTCACCAAAAATGGCGTCATCCCTAATTCAAGAGCTGGTTTTATGTCAGATGATTTATCCCCGGCCATAAAAGACTGACTGAAATCAATATTAAAACGTTCAGCGGCTTTCTTGAAAAGGACGGTTCCGGGTTTGCGTTCATCCAACAGGGCAGGGTCTTTATCATGATGAAAATCAGGATGCCACGGCGCTATGTATAACGCATCAATCATAAATCCCATATCCTCAAACAATTTTTGATTGACCCATTCGTGCAATGCATTCACCTGCTCAAGTGTGAATCGTTCTCTCGAAATTCCGGATTGATTTGTAACCACAATCAGTTTGAAGCCAGAATCATGCAATTTTTTGAGGGTTTGAGGCACACCGGGAATCCAATTCCATTCATCCTTTAAATGCACAAAATCGTGATCGATGTTCAGTGTGCCGTCGCGATCCATGAAAAAAGCTTTGTTCAACATAAATGATTTTTGAGGGAAATTATGATTGGGCAAAATATAAATAAATTGATTGGATTGATATGCTTTGGTTTTGATAGATTGCGAAACGGAGTGTATTCCTAGAACAAAGTCTCAAGAGCACAAAGATTATGTTGTTACGTTGATAATTTTCAAGCAAATTATCATTATGATTGCTGTACACTCTGTTTTTCAAAACCCGTCATTTAATGCTATTTCAGTATAATCTGATCATTTTTTACTATCTTATCACAAATAATTTACACATTTACGCTTACCCAATGTTTTGGAAATCTTTCTTTTTAGTAGTCTGTTTCTTGTTTTTTTTGAGTTTTGGATTGATTCATGCTCAGTCGGATTCCACAAAGCAGGGATGGCAGCTTGTTTGGTCTGATGAATTTGAGGGCGATCAGCTCGACCCTGAAAAATGGTCATATCAGATTGGAGACGGATCGGAGTACGGCATTCCTGGATGGGGCAATAATGAGCTTCAGTACTATACGAGTCGTCAGAACAATGTCTTTCTACAGGATGGCCGTCTGCATATTGTAGCGCGAGAGGAATCCTATAACGGTTTTAACCATACTTCGGCACGCATTCGAACAATTGATAAGGGTGACTGGACAAACGGACGGTTCGAAATAAGAGCCAAATTACCCAAGGGACAAGGAATTAGGCCGGCCATTTGGATGATGCCCACACATAGTGCGTATGGAGGATGGGCTGCAAGCGGGGAAATTGATATCATGGAGTTGATTGGTCATCAACCGAATATTGTACATGGAACCATTCATTACGGGGCATCATGGCCAAACAATGTTCATTCCGGAGGATCATATACGTTGCCGACGGGTGATTTTTCCGATAATTTTCACACTTTTTCTATTGAGTGGGAAGAGGGGGAAATACGCTGGTTTATGGATGATATTCATTATTTGACTCTCAATGACTGGTACACAGTTGGTTTTGCATTTCCTGCACCTTTTAATCAGGATTTCCATTTTTTGTTGAATATTGCCGTTGGAGGTAACTGGCCGGGATATCCTGATCATACCACATCTTTTCCACAAGAAATGGTTGTTGAATATGTTCGGGTCTATGAGGCAGCTCAAAATACCGGAACTGAAGAAGAGGCTGATTTTCCTGTGAAGGCGAGATTACTCGAAAACTATCCGAATCCTTTCAACCCTTCCACTACCATTCCATTCGAGTTGGCGCAAACAGCAACTGTCCGGTTAGAGGTGTATGATATGCTCGGTCGCAGGGTAGCTTTGCTTGTGAATGAAACACGCCAAGCTGGTATGCACATCGCTATGTTTGAGTCCGCGGATTTGTCCTCAGGTGTGTATATAGCTCGGTTGGTGGCTGATGATCAGGTGTCTAACAGGAAAATGGTGTTGGTGAAGTAGTATTCAAAATTGAAGATCGTAATCTGAAAGCGTTGATGTAACGGATTAGCACAGAAATTTCAATTTCGTGAACTTTAGTTGCTTCGTGGTTGTGTTCCTGCTTTTCGAGTCAGACTCAAAATTATGAATTAAATATAGAACGCGGATTGAGCTGATTGGCCTGATTTGCACTTATATATGATAACTCACGGTTCTATTCCTATTTTACGGAGTAGTCTTTGGTTTATTCAGATTCCACTGTAATTCGATTTGAAGAAAATGAATATTAACCCGGAATGTTCACCAAGTCCCGACGCTTCGGGATTGCTGTGAGCAAACCGAAACCAATCAAGCTGTTATGAAAAATCTGTTATCTGTTATCTTTTTTTTATGTTTTATGCTATCAACCTTGCAGGTTCATGCACAAAACAGCGAAACCTTTGTTTTCCACAAGATGAGTGTACTTACAATGGAAACCGACGAAGTATTGCGTGACTATTCCATTATAGTGGAAAATGATGAAATTGTTTGGGTTGGACCTTCTTCGGAAGTTAAGATACCCGAAGGCGCTACCGTGATTGAGGGTGATGTGTATGTGATGCCCGGTCTGGCCGAAATGCATGCGCATATTCCACCGCAGAATCAGGGTGAACAGCGGATGAAGGATACACTTGTCTTATATTTATCTCAGGGTATTACCACCATAAGAGGAATGCTGGGTCAACCGGCTCATTTGGAGCTAAGGGAACAAGCTGCGAGAGGTGAAATTATAAGTCCGCGGATATTTACGTCGGGACCATCTTTTAACGCAAACTCTGTTCAGAATGCAGAACAAGCCCGCGAAATGGTTCGGAATCAGGTTGAAGCTGGTTACGACCTGCTGAAATTTCATCCCGGAATTCAGCCCGAATATTTTGATGCTATAACGGATGAAGCCAATACATTGGGTATAGAATTTTCGGGTCATATTTCGCACAGAGTTGGGCTGGTGCGCAGTTTGGAAGCCGGAAAAGGAAGCATCGATCACCTCGACCGTTACATGGAATATTTATCCGGTGATCCTGAAGACAGGGAAGACCCGCCCATCATTTATTTTGGTTACGACCTCGCCTTTGATGCTGATGTTGAAAAAATTCCCGAAGCCGTACGAATTACCCGCGAAGCAGACGTTTGGAATGTGCACACAAACACATTGTTAGAAAATATTTTCAATCCCGATAATGATGTGGAAGACATGAAAAACTGGCCGGGTATGGAGTTTATACCATCATCAACCCTTGAAGGATGGGGAAACTTTGTGACCAACTTACGTTCGAGTGAAGTCTATAATGAAGAGCAAGCACGAAAGTTCCTTCAAATCCGTCTCGATTTGACACGTGCCCTTCATGAAGAAGGTGCAGGATTATTACTTGGTGCTGATGCCCCACAGATTTTTAATCCACCTGGATTTTCGATTTTCCGCGAACTTGAACTGCTGACCCGAGCCGGATTATCTAATTTTGAAGCCCTGAAAACCGGAACCGTAAATGTCGGTATATACCTCGGCGAAGAAAATAAAACCGGAAAAATAGCAGAGGGATTCAGGGCAGACCTGATATTCCTAAGTTCAAATCCACTCGACGATATTATGTTCTACAACAATATTGAAGGTGTAATGGCGCAAGGGCGTTTTTTAATTCGTTTTGACCTAGACGAGTTGCTTGAAGAAATTAAGGAACGAGTGGATTGATAGAACGCTGATTTGGCAGATTGAACTGTTTTGCCCAGATATTTAAAATTAATAATCCGCAAAAATCCTCATAATCTGCTTGATCTGTGTTCTATTATGTTGGTTTGGGATTTGAAAAATTATTTGTACATTCGGTCTATTAATAGACCGATATAAATACATTATCGATTCATGGATAAACCGATAAACTACGATTTGCTTTTTGAAATTTCAGAGCGTTTAATTCAAAAAGCACCTGATAATATAACCCGAGACCTGATAAACCGGCTACGGGACAGTGGCAGACTAACGGGATTAAAAGGCGCTCGTGGAGTGGGCAAAACCACACTTTTACTGCAGTTTGCCAAGCAGCATCTTAAAGGAAGCAAGCGCCTATATGTCAGCCTCGATGACATACTTTTTTCCGAAATCAGACTGACTGATTTTGCTGATGATTTTGTAAAGATGGGCGGTGAAATATTGCTGTTTGATGAGGTGCATAGTTACCCCGATTGGGCAAGAGAGATAAAAAATATTTATGATCGCTATTCAGATCTAAAGGTTGTCTTTACAGGTTCTTCCATGATTCAGCTTAGCGAGGGGTTGCCGGAACTATCACGCAGGGCCGTTATTTTGGATATGCCCGGATTATCATTTAGGGAATATATTCAGTTTTCGCGCGGTAGAGAATTTGAGGTACTCCAACTTGAGGATATTTTACACCACCATAATACAATTACACCGGAAATATGGGGTCTCATAAAGCCAATTGAGGCATTTAACGAATATCTGAAAACAGGATATTATCCCTATTCCTTTGAACAACCGGAAACCTATGATTTGCGCCTCAAAGAAACCGTAATCAAAGTACTGGAATCAGATTTGCTCATTACTGCAGGTATTTCTTATACAAATGTAGATAAACTCAAAAAATTACTTTACATCATAAGCCATAGTGTACCATTCAAACCAAATATTGATAAACTGGCTTCACGGCTTGGGATCGGTAAAAACACGCTCAAACAGTACATGCAATATCTTGATATGGCATCGATTACCACATCCCTGTTCAGTGCAAAAAAAGGTATAAGCCTGTTGACAAAGCCGGAAAAAATTTATTTACATCATCCTAATATTGCCTACAGTCTTGCACCTGATCAGGTTAACAATGGCACGCTCAGAGAAACATTTTTGCTGAATCAGTTGTCCCAAAAACATACAATCCGTTATCCTGAAACCGGTGACTTTATAGTGGATGATACCTGGCTGATAGAGGTCGGCGGCAAAAACAAGTCCGACAGCCAAATTGCCGGACATGAGCAAGGCTGGCTCGCCATTGATGGTATTGAATCCGGCAGGGAAAACCGCGTCCCGCTTTGGTTATTTGGCTTTGTGTACTGAGTATAGAACGCAGATAACACAGAACGGTCAGATCCACGCAGATATTTAAATTAAAATAAATTCCGCGAAAATCCACTTGATCCGCATCATCTGCGTTCCATTCTTCAATTTTCATTTTCCAATTACTTAACCAGCAGCATCTTCCTGGTTTGCACAAACCCGCCTGCCTGAAGGCGATAAATGTACACCCCGCTTGCCAGGTTGGCCGCGTTGAAGGTAACAGTGTGCGTGCCCGCATTCTGCTGGCCGTTAACCAGAGTCGCTACGCGCTGACCCATTACGTTGAACACATCCAAACGGACTTCTGCCGCTTCCGGTAGAGCGTACTGGATTTGGGTGGTTGGGTTGAACGGGTTGGGGTAGTTTTGGCTGAGGGCGATTACGGTTGGCAGTTCTTCGGTTGGTTCAATGTTTGTTGAAGCGTTTGTAAGAAGTACAAAGCGGGTTGCTCCTGATTTTGGTGCAGGTCGTCCCATCTTTGCAAGATTGCCAAACGGGTTTTTCGGATCATCCAGCAATTTTTGGATTCCGGAAATCTCAAATTCATACACGAAGCCATCGACCAACGCTCCCTGCCAGCCTGTGTGTGTATCCCGAAGTATTAGCTGAACGTCGGGCTGCAACTCGTAATTCGTGACGCGGATGGAATACACGCCGTTATCCGATGCATCAACCTCAAGCGGTATTTCGGAAGAGGCCATATTATTCGGAAAATGTGCAATATCCAGCAGCAACTCATTCTTGCGGGCTGCAAGCATTGTATAATTAGGTGACATCGGGGTTAATTGCAACGCATCTCCGTTGACCCGCTCATCCATGTGGCCATCCTCTGAGAAACGCAGCCATAATGAATTGGATAGTTGCTGTCCACTGAGTTCGAGCCGGATTCTATTTTCAGGCTGATGGCCAAAAAGAAATGTTGTTTGTGCCGTGTTCACTTTCTTCACCGCCCGGGTAAACTCTGCCTGAAAAGGGCCTGTCGGTGAATTTTCCACAAAGAACGCCTGAAAGGGCGAAATGAGTCCTTCCGTCAAATCACCGGTTCCGTCGCTCCAGGATTCCCAGCTTCCCTGGGGATTCCACACATACACCGCATTCCGCAATGCTTGTGTACCGGGCTGATCAAGCAGCTCCTGGAAATCGACTGCGGCAGCAAAGGGATTTCCGAACAGTGTCCATCCTCCCGGATTTACATTAATTCCCGGGGATGACTGCGGACCAAATTCCTGTCCGCTTACCTCAAGATTTTTAGGGAATGCATCTGGATTTCCATCATAATTGTCATCTGCAAACACATAGACCATATAACCGCTTGAGGCTGTGATTACCGGAATGAGATCGGTGACCGGCACCCAGCTAGCCTGGGCATTGCCTTGTACATTCGTATCCCACCGGTACACATTTGGAGGCCCGGCCGGGTCGTTCGAACCCGTAGCACCTTGTGTCCAGACAGGGTCGAGCAGTTGCTGTAAACTGACCCCTACCGGAGCTGTTAATGTTCGCCATCCTACTTCACCTTCGAGCGTACGTCTCATTGTGAACTCAGGGTTGGATGGCCCCATATTCTTAATCATTGCACCGCTTTCAAGCAGGATAGAACTACCTGATTCGGTAGTGATTTCTCCCTCGACTACGAGCCCCACTTCTTTTTCCACTTTGAGTTACCTGTCTTGCTTAATGCGCAGATTTCCGCGTAATTCAATTTTGGAGTGCCCATTACTTTTGAGAGTGACTGATTCAGAAGCAGTTAAGTTTCCATTGATGATAACTTCAGATTGTACAGGAATAGAAAAATCATTAGCCAAGATCATTTCCTCTGTATTTATGACAATGGGGCCGATTGGTATAGTTGTATCGAGACGGTATCTTACGATGACCACACCGGAGCCGCCGGCACCACCGGGGGCATTGGTAGCTCCACCGGTATAGCCTCCAGCGCCACCACCGCCACCGGTGTTTGGCATCCCGGCCTGACCGGGTTGACTGCCATTATTACCTGCTTTACCGCCGCCGCCAATACCCCCTAATCCACCAGGAAAGCCAAAAAGACCGTCACCTCCTGAACCGCCACCACCGGCAAAGAAACCATTCTCTCCAACGGTGGTACCTACGAAGTTAGAGAAGTCACCTCCGGCACCGCCATTACCCGGTCTAAAACTGGGTGATAGCCCGTCTTGTCCCGCTTCAGCGAATCCACCGCCACCACCGCCACCAAGGTCATAATCGGAACTCCCCCCGGGATTGCCCTGACCTGCGACCGCTTCACCGCCATTTCCAGGTTGGTTCCCGCGCCTGCCCCCACCCGAACCTCCATCCATACTGCCATCGAGGGTCCATCCACCATTACCGGCTCCACCGCCGATGGCTGTAAAACCAAATGCTTCACTATTCTGACCACGAAATGCATTTGCGGAACCACTTGATAGCGCACCCGCACCTCCGGCACCAACAATAATATTATAGGTTTGTGTTGAATTAACAGAAAAAGGAGTTCCCCCTAAGAAACTGGTTATCACACCACCTGCACCGCCGCCGCCGCCATGCCGTGATGCACCGCCACCGCCACCTGCTACAATCATGTAATCAACTTGTGTAACACCATCCGGAGGTGACCACTGATGACTGCCAGGCGTATTGAATACCTCGACTATATAACTGATACCATCCAGATTGGTGATAAATGTTTGGTCGGAAGGACCAGGTTCAGGATCCGATGGGTCATCGGGAATCAGTTCCGGGCCAGACCACCGGGCAAGATAACTTGCTGGTTTTCCGCCGGCAGAGGTAAAACTACCTCCCACATACAGGTTACCCCCGGAAACTGCAAACGTTCTGACCGTATTAATCACCCCATCGCCGAGGGCATACCAGGTGCCATCGGTCATGTTATATCGTGCAACGCGGTTTCGACCGGTCACCCCGCCGGCCCAGGTGAATTGTCCACCCACATACAGGTTATCGCCGGATTCCGTTAACGAATAGACCATATTATTCACTCCAGCGCCGAGGGCATACCAAGTGCCATCGGTCATGTTATATCGTGCTACACGGTTTCTACCGGCCACCCCGCCTGCTGAGGTGAAACTTCCCCCCACATACAGGTTATCGCCCGATACTTCAAGGGCAAGGACCGAATTATCCACTCCATCGCCGAGGGCATGCCAGGTGTCATTGGTCATGTTATATCGTGCAATGCGGCTGGCATCTACCCCGCCGGCAGAGGTGAAAAATCCCCCAACATACAGGTTACCCCCCGAAAGTGCAAGCGCTCTGACCGTATCATTCACTCCATCCCCGAGGGCGTGCCAAGTGCCATCGGTCATATTATATCGGGCAACGCGGTTTCTACCAGCAACCCCGTCTGCAGATGTGAATTGTCCCCCCACATACAAGTTATCGCCGGATTCCATAAACGCAAAGACCGGACGATTCACACCGCTTCCGAGGGCATGCCAGGTGCCATTGTTCATGTTATATCGAACAACGTAGTTTCGACCGGACACCCCGCCGGCAGAGGTGAAATATCCCCCCACATACAGGTTGTCGCCGGATATTGCAAGGGCAACAATCGCATTATTCACGCCGTCGCCAAGAGCATGCCAGGTGTTATTGGTCATGTTATATCGAGCAATGCGGTTGGCATTCACCCCGAAAGTAGATGTGAATTGCCCCCCCACATACAGGTTATCGCCGGATACTGCAAGGGCCAAGACTGATGAGTTTATATCCGGGAATGTACTCTCCAAAGTCCAGTAATCATTATCCGGGTTTCCGCTTTTATGGGGCAAAAACATGGGGGCACCGGTTTCGTCTTGCTCAAACTTAAATCCACTTATATCCAGGCTACCCTCGTAACCCAAAGAATTCTGAAACTGCCCATTTTCATCTATAAAATCAGAAACGGATGGTTGCGATGAACCTATGGTTTGTGCCTGCACAGAATGGCAAGCAAATATTAAAACGAGAAGTGTAAGTAGCTTTTTCATGGGAGATGTTCTTTAGTTGATTCTGGGTTTGTTCTAAACTCAGAAGCAACTTAGGTATGCGGCTGCTTTTATCTTGTCCCCATTCGTTTCAATTTTCTCCCCATTCGTTTCAAAAAGTGCTTCAGATAAATTATAGTACGCTGATTTGGCTGATGGAACTGATCTACACAGATATATAGAATCAGCGAATATCCGCCTGATCTGTGTCATCAGCGTTCCATTTTTCATTTTTCAATAACTGTGTTCTATTCTTTGCGATTGCGTAATTTATTCAGCGCATACGCCCCACCGGCAGCGGCAAGGATGCCAAGCCCGCCATCAATCGGAGTTTGATTAGGTGTCTCCGGCGGCGGTGGCGGAACCTGCGAAAATGCAAGTTCAGGAAGAATCAACATCGCGAAAAGAAGAATTGTGAAGAAGAGTGCGTATTTCATAGTTGGGAAGAGTTTAGATTGTAAAGTTCGGGATGGAACACTGATGACGCTGATTTAAGGGATGTACACTGATTTTTATATTTTTATCAGTGTAAATCATTCTAATCTGCGTCATCTGCGTTCTATAAAAAGTTACTTAAGGAGGGTCATTTTTCGGGTTAGAACCGTTCTACCAACTTGCAGGCGATAGAGGTACACCCCACTAGCCAAATGTCTGGCATCGAAGGTGATGTTGTGAGTTCCCGCGGTTTGATGCCCGTTTATCAGAGTCGCTACGCGCTGACCCATCATGTTAAATACATCCAACCTTACTTCTGCTGCTTCCGGCAAAGCGTACTGAATTTGGGTGGTTGGGTTGAATGGGTTTGGGTAGTTCTGGCTGAGGGACAGAACCTTCGGCAGTTCACCTTCGATGGGGTTTGATGTGGACATCGGATTGATTGTGAGTGTAAAACGGGATGTCGATTTTTCATCAACTCTTGCAGAACGTAGCTCCAGTTTATAATCGAGCATTTCGTTGCTTTTGGATGCGTCGAGCGTAAAGTGATAGCTGTCGGCCGAAGTCAGGTCAATTACTGCGCCGGTTTCGTTGTCGGTAAGCATTATTCCCCACTCTGCCGGAATATGCTCCATTTTCGGCCAGATCATTTCGACGGTTCCACTCATGGGTATGTAACCGGGGTTCTGAGCATCTTCGTTTGGCTTCCAGGCATTTACGTGGAGCGGAAGATTCAGAGGTTCAGTCAGTTCAACGGGAAGGCTTTTGATGTCAAAGGCCTGACCATCAGCTTCAACATACATCGTCATAAAAGCCCGATAATCCATCGGAAACAGGGAGATGATGTCATTCTCATTTACACCAATGGTTCCGTTTTCGGTAAAGGAGATCCAGGTATCACTTACCTGCGAGTTGTTTATGCGGGAGGCCATTTGCATTACGGTATGTGCGTCCTCATTGAACAGTGTGGCACCATCTACGGTAATTGCGGATCTCGGAATAGACAAACCCGGATCGGGAGCAGCTACATCATTTCTGACAAAGAATCCCTGAAATGGAGCAATACGTCCTCCTGTAAGTGATCCGGCCGAACCATTCCAGGTGCGCCAGCCGCCTCCACCTGCTGCTGCATCATCGCCCTGATCAAATCCGCTGGTGAAATTATGGTCATACACAAAAACCTGATTCCGGATTTGTGTTAAGCCAAACCCACTCAATTGAATATTGGATGCATACGGATTCCCCACTAATGTAAAAACATTGCTTCCGGCATTTATTAAAGGGTTTACGGGGCCACCTGGTTCAAAACCAGTTACATTAAGGATTTTGGGCCAGTTGATGCTGCTGTCGTCATTATGGATATCACGGGCAAAAACATAAACTGCGAAAGCCTCACCGGCTGCAATACTTGTTGTCATATCCAAAACTTCATCATAATCGACTCCGTTGAATGTCCATACATTATGCTCACCCGAACCAGGATGATTCGAGCCGATTGCCCCTTGTGTCCAGATCGGATCCAAAAGCTCTGCGAATGTGACCGGCACCGGTGATGCGAGATAACGCCAGCCTTCGTTCGGGCCGGTAATGGAAGCGCTGAAAGTTCGTGGTGGACAAGTACCCCAAACCGGACGGCTGTTGGGGAGCGTCCAGGCGGTTGCACCGGTATCGAAATTGCCGGGTACAGTCGGAATATTATCCACGCACCAGCCGCTCAGGTCCTGATTGAAAGAATAGGCCCACGAAAACATACTTTCCATGTTGACTACTCCGGACACATCCCAACTTCCAATATCCTGATCGAAATCAAAGGCTTCAGAAAACATACCTGCCATATTGGTTACGTTTGACACGTCCCAGCTGCCGATATCCTGATTGAAGGACTCGGCACCCAAAAACATATCCCACATACTTGTTACACTGGACACATCCCAGCTACCGATATCCTGATTGAAGGACTCGGCCCAACTAAACATATAAGACATATTGGTCACATTAGATACATCCCAACTTCCAATATTCTGATTGAAATTTGTTCTATTTTCAAACAATTCGCTTATATCCGTAATCCCACTCGTGCAGGTTCTCGCGATTTCAGGGTCGTTTTGATTGTTTGCAATTAGAGCAAGCAAGCTCGCACGATCGCGTTTGGTGTAGGGAATACCATTCACCACACCCATCTCGCCCATAGCAGCATTGGGGCACATAACCGTAACGCCATTGGGTGCCAGGTAGAAATTTTCTATATCCGTCAACACAGCCATGTGATCACCACGACCGTTTCCCCCAGTGAATTGAGCATAAACAGAATCACTTCCAAATACGATTAAAAGTAGGGTGAATATTATATATTTTGTTTTCATGAGCATAAAAATTTGTGAGTTAAGCATTTAGGGAGGATTCAACCCAATTAATCAACAGCGGCAGCCGGCAACGAGCGCACACCACGTAAGCCGCGGCCATTGTCCCGAGCGATAGAAGTGCGGGCGGCAGAAACTCGATCCGAGACCCTAAGTTCCCATGCAGGGGAACCCCACCACCCCCCGCGGAAGCCGGCACCAATATCATCCGTTATACCACTTTCGCCATTACCCGGCCAAGCCTCAACAGCACCATGGCCGGCAGAAGTGAGTACTCCGTTGCCGTGCAGGCCGGTGAAATTGCGACCTGTCGTGTTACCCACAGTGACCGAACGTTCCCACATGTTTCCGCTCAGCTCCATAATGCCCCAGTAGCTAGCACCGGCCTGCACACGAGTCGTACTGCCATGCGCAAAGGAACCCACACGTAATGGACCATTCAAATTGGAGTTATTAAAATTATCGAAATTCGCATTCGCCGCGGCAGGGGTCGGTACCTCGTCCGATTGTCCGGCATTACTCAAGCCGGTTGCCCGTGTAATACTCGTGCTGCCCCAGGCATATTCATTGGGTACCGATGAGGCCGGACCGCGAGCGGCTTTCTCAAATTCAAGCTCTGTCATCGGACGCAATCCCGACCAGTCCATATACGCCGCGCCGTCCATCCAGTACATATAACTATTTGTAACATAAGGATGTTCGGTCTCATATACGGCAGAAGTGCTGGGGTTTACTCCCGGTGTCCCTATTTTTATCCTGTACCTACCTGAATTACTTACGAAAGTACCAGCCACGTCATTCGGATTGCCATTAACCCGCATATCTTGTTGCTGATAAGTCAGCGTATTCAAAAAATCCACATACTGCTGTTGGCTTATAGAATATTTCATGCTGTAAAAACCCTCCACTCCGGTGGGGTAGTGTTCGTGCAAATTGCCCGTTCCGCCAATGGTGCTGTTGCCAAAAGTAGAGCTGCCCCAAAGACAACCACTTGTGTTTTCTATGCAGCCATTCCAGCTATCGGTGGCGAGAAATGGGCCGCTGCCCCCACCTGCTCTAAAATGACCGGTCTCAGTTCCCCCACTACCCAGCCAAAATGACCCTGGTGCCACATACACCATTTCTATGGCAAACACCCGAACATCCAGTTCGGCGCTATTTGGCACACCATCTATCCCATAGTTCCAACGTAGCTGGTTGCCGGTAGTGGAAAACGTGCCGCTTCCATTTTGGCTGCGGTAGATAAAAGCACCCATGCCGGGGTTATCGGTGCTGTGGTAGGCTTCGCGTTCATTGGGCACGCCAATATCGAGGGTGGCAGGTATGCCACTGCCTGTGCTATGACCACTGCTGTGAAGTTTGGCGTGCTGCCACTCGCCAGTGCCCACCCGGTACTTTACAAATATCCAGGCGGCATCCCAGTTGGTAACACCATCTCCATTCAGGTCATCGGTACGCCAGGAGTTTTCCCAGCTCAGGTCGAACTGCACGAGCCAGTAACCCTGACCGGTGTTTTGACCGGTTAGTACTACATTGGATACCTGAATATTGTTTGCCTGCGCAGAATGGCATACAAACAATAAAACAAGAAGTGTTAGTAGCTTTTTCATAAGAGATATACTTTTTTGTTTCTGGTTGTTGTAAACTCAGAAGCAACTTACATCTGCGGCTGCTTTTATCTTGTCCCCATTCGTTTCAATTTTCTCCCCATTCGTTTCAAAAAGTGCTTCAGATAAATTATAGAACGCTGCTTTGGCTGATGGAACTGATCTACACAGATATTATTAACCAGCAAACTTCCGCCTGATCTGTGTCATCAGCGTTCCATTTGAATTAGGAATCTCTCTCTTAAACCAACCTACCGCATCTCGCTAGGTTTCACGCCAAAACGCTCTTCGAATAGTTTTACGAACCAGCTTATTTTTTGGAATCCGACGGATTCAGCAAGTTCGTCGAGGGACAATTTGGGATTGGTGATGAGCAGCTGACGCGCGTATTGGAGCCTGATTTCTCTGATGAACTGCAGGGGCGTCATTCCCGATTCGGCTTTGATGGATCTGATGAGTGAACTACGGCTCTTGCTCAGTGCTTTGGCGATGGTTTCTATTTTGAGTTCAGCATCTTCAATATGTTCACGGATGTAGGCCGCGATACGTTCGGCATCTCCCTTGATTTGCTCTTCCGCTTCAGTGTCCAGATTTAGCGATACACGTATTTCTTTACGATTGGCGTAGAAACTCAGCGCGTTTTTGGCTCTGAGAAGTAATTCTTCCGCATTGAATGGTTTGGTGATGTAATCGACCACACCGGCCCGCAGCATCTGCAATTTGTCATCCATGAATGGTTTTGCAGTCAGAATGATTACGGGAATGGTTCGCAGACGAGTGTCTTTTTCGATATGCTGCACAAACGCATAACCATCCATTTTTGGCATCATCAGGTCAGAAATAATCAAATCGGGTTCCCAGGTTTTGAGAATTTCAAGGGCTTCAAATCCATCCGAAGCAGTTCGAATCGTGCCTGTCGATTTTATGATTCCTGACACATATTCCTGCATATCGGCATTGTCTTCCACCAGCAGAATATTATGTTTGATTCCGGATGTTCCATCCTCAGATTTGGAAATGGATAGTCCGGTTACATCCAGTCTGTCGCGGTTTATCGGTTCCTGCCACACATCGGGCTCTGGCTGCAATTCACCCGTATATTGGGAAATCCTGAACACGAAACAGCTGCCTGTTTTCCGGTCTTTTTCAAGGTAGATATCGCCGTTCATGGCACGTGCAAGAGAGCGGCTGAGCTCCAGGCCAATTCCCATTCCTTCCTGATACGGAACGTCCTCATTTCTGACGCGATGAAACCGGTTAAAGATGGATTCAGCCTGATCATCCGGAATTCCCGGACCCGTATCCGAAACCCGAATCATAAGCTCACCATTTTCAGAAATCACATTTACCTTAATGACTCCTTCTTGCGGCGTGAACTTGATGGCGTTAAAAATCAGGTTGTTGAGGACGGTCTCAAATTTGTCGGGATCCGTGTGAATCAGGATATCATCACTGATGGTTTCCACTTTGAAAAGCTGTTTTTTGGCATCCGTGAGTGACCTAAAACTTTCGGCAATCCTGCGGATGAACGGTCCGGCACGCAATACTTTCGGTCGCAGTTGCAGGACATTATTATCCATCTTTGTAACATCAATAACCTGATCAACCATATCTGAAAGCCGCCGGATGTTTCTGCGGATGATTCTCAAATTCTGCCGGTCTTCCGGTTCTGAAATGGTATTCCGGTCGATTTTTTCAACCAATCCCTCGCTTATGGTTATCGGCGTGCGAAACTCATGGGCGATATTAGCAAATAAGCGCGAGCGGAGCTGTTTCTCTTCACGAAGTTTTTCGGCTTGTTTTTCAATGAGAATGCGGTCTTCTTCGACTTTTTGTTTTTTGGCTTCAATTTCTTTGGTACGATCTATTATGGTGGCTTCCAGTTCGGCTTTCTTCTTTTCGAGTGAAGCTGTTCGCCAGCGAATCAACAGTATCACAAAAACAACGAGAAACATCAAGTAAACCAAATACGCCCAGATAGTAGCGTACCATGGTGGAAGTATCGTGAAGGTATAACGTGCTTCATCGCCCACACGGGTATAGACATCGCGGGTGCGTACTTTAAAGGTGTATGTACCCGATGGCAAATTGGTGTACTCCCGGCGGATTTCATCATTCCAGTCGGTCCATTCCCGGTCGAATCCTTCAAGTTTGGTCTGAAAACGGCGGTATCGAACGGGAAGATGAGAAGTGCTTCCCCAGTTAAACCGGATGGATTCCCGCGTATACGCAATGCCTGTTTCGAGGGTGCGCGCAATGGGTCCGGCCTGTCCGCTGAGCAGGGAATCGACCCCGAGTGTAACTTCACTGATGATGGCGCTGCCGGTTCGGGGCATGATATCGAGTTTGGTGAGATCAAAGCGCGAAGCCGTGAAGTCCGAAATAGTATAAACTTCGTTTTCGGAAGGGATCACAAAATTATGAATATGCAGGAAGGGCGCGTGCCTGCGAAACGGCATAAAGGTCCATTCATGCGGTGGTTCGGTGGTGAGGTCCAGAAACCCAAGCTGAGCGCCGTTCAGGTCGAGCCACAATCTGTTGAAATTATCGGGAACCGTTGGCCAGGGTGTTTTGATGTGAAAATCAAAAGGCTTCTCGAACGGCATATACGGATAGAAGGTCTCCGAATCTTCATCAAAAGCATAGGTCTGCTCGCTCGTGGTGAAAAAGATGGTGTCATTCACCTTGAATGTATAGAGAAAATTACCGGGTGGAAAGCCGTCAGCCGTGTCAAAACGCCGGAATTCATCTATTGTGAAGCTATTGCCTTCGCGGGAGTAGGTGATGCGAATGATGCCGCGGTTTCCGGTTCCGATCCATATCCGCCCCTGATTATCTTCATGCACAGAATAACCGATAGATTCAAAGTCGATTTCATGGATTTTTCGTTGGATGATGCCATTTTCATCCGTCAGAAAAAACTTGAGCCAGGTGGATCCAATCACAAAAACAAGATCTTCGTACCGTTCTGAAAATGCTATGTCGTAGGTGCCGAAACTGTAGGGCTGATACAACACTCCGTCTTTGTATTGAAGCAGAGCGGCTTGCGCGGCAGCTATCAGTGAATTTCCATCCGTTTGCATATTCATGATACGGTTGGGCAAATCACTCACGGCGACCCAGGTTTTTAGAGCATCATCCCATTTGAAGAGATTTGTTCCACCGGCAAAAAGATCTCCCTGAAAGTAGAGTAAAGCTTCCGAGGCAGGCGGGACCTGCTGTTCGCCACTCAGGATTCGAAGAGGAGAGGCATATTCAATAACGGATACACCCAGTCCGCCGCCAACCCACACGTTACCGCTGCTATCCTCAAACAGGAATGATTTTCGGTTGGTCGGCAGGCCGTGCGCCTCGGTCATGTGTACATCTGGCGATCCGTCGGGATGAAAAAAATAGATGCCGGTTCGCCCGTCAACCATAGCGTAAGCGCCGGCATGCGTGCGTATTACCCGGGCCATTAGCTGACCGGTAGCCATCGGCTGAGCATCATTACCGAAGGTGAACTGCGAGCCGAAGTAGTGAATGATGTGCGTGGATTGTGTGATGAATGTAATGCCTTCATCCGAATCAAAAACGCCAATGGCAAAGGGGTTTCCGTCGGGTGTTTCCAGTTCGAAAGGTTCAATCCCGTTTTCATCTCCGCGATACATGCCTTGTTCCTCAACATGAAACCAGTAAGCATCGCCTGCAACGTGCAGACGGTTCACCAGTTTATCGGACTGAAAAAGAATTTCAATTTCGTTGCCATCCCAGCTGAGCAGCTGCCGCGAGCTTTTGATCAGGATTTTGCCGTTCCAGTGGCGCATCATCCAATAGCGCTCCTTTATGATTTCATCCGGTTCGAGATATTCGGCCAGGTGAACAGGCACAAACTCATTGGATTCATTTACATCCAGATACCCGAATGTGAAATCCGAACTGAAGTACATCCTCTTTTCATCGGGATGCCACAGCAGGCTGATTGCTCCGCGGTTATTGCCGAGATGGATGCGATCCCAACCATTACCGTTAAAAACCTGAATGCCGTGGATGTGATTGCCAAAGTAAATGATACCTCGGTCATCTTCGGCAATATTGTAGGTTTGTCCGGTCCCAATGAAGGAATCCCGGTGGTTATAATTCGTAACCACAGGATATCCAACGGGAAGGAAGTTTTGCCCGTTAGCGGAAATCCATCCAAACAAGAAAAGGATGAATAAAAACGAAGAATAAATATGTATGCATTTTTTCACCCATAAATTATAATACAAAGTGAAATAAAATGAAACGGTTTTTTAAACTATGAGCAAAATTCAGAACAGTTAGAACGCAGATTAAGCAGATCGGACAGATCCACGCAGATATTTAAATTAAAAATCAGCGAAAATCCGCTTGATCTGCATCATCAGCGTTCCATTTTAAACTACTTTACTAACATCATCTTCCTTGTCTCCATAAACCCGCCTGCAGTCAGGCGATAGATATACACCCCACTCGCCAGGTTAGCCGCCTCGAAAGAAACAGTGTGCGTACCGGCGTTCTGATTGCCGGTGGCGAGGATGGCAACACGCTGACCCATCACATTAAACACTTCCAATCTTACATCTGCCGCTTCGGGTAAATCGAAGGTGATTTGGGTAGTGGGATTGAAGGGGTTGGGGTAGTTTTGGTTGAGGGAGAAGGCGCGTCATTTACCATTTCGTTGCAAAAAGGATATCAGCATTTTAAGGCCACCGATTCCATATTACACGAACCGGCGGTAATAAAACTTTCGGAGACTCAAATCCGAAAAAAAAGCGTTAACGAAACACTCCTCAAACCAACATCAGATACCCTTTTAATTGTAGAGGATAATGATCAATTTGGAAGTTATTTGGCGGATATTCTTTCTGAAACCTATAACGAGTAACCATCTTTTACCTTTACAAAGAAGTGTGTTCTTGCTTTTTAAGATAGAACGACTCCTTATAACTCTGAATTCAAAATTATACCCTCCCATTTCCTATATTTAGACAAGCAAACCGAAACCAATCAAGCTGTTATGAAAAATCTGTTATCTGTTATCATTTGTTTATGTTTTATGCTATCTGCCTTGCAGGTTAAGGCACAAAACAGCGAAGCCATTGTGTTCCACAAGATGAGTGTACTTACAATGGAAAACGACGAAGTATTTCGTGACTACTCCATTGTGGTGGAGAATGGCGAAATTGTTTGGGTTGGGCCTTCTTCGGAAGTTGAGATACCCGAAGGCGCTACAGTGGTTGAGGGCGATGTGTATGTGATGCCCGGCCTGGCCGAAATGCATGCACATATTCCACCTCAGAATCAGGGCGAACAGCGCATGAAGGATACACTTGTCTTATATCTTTCGCAGGGAATTACCACCATAAGAGGAATGTTGGGTCAACCTGCTCATTTGGAGCTAAGAGAACAAGCTGCAAGCGGCGAAATTATAAGTCCGCGAATATTTACCTCGGGTCCATCTTTTAACGCCAACTCTGTTCAGAATGCAGAACAAGCCCGCGAAATGGTTCGGAATCAGGTTGAAGCTGGCTACGACCTGCTAAAATTTCATCCCGGAATTCAGCCCGAATATTTTGATGCTATAACGGATGAAGCCAACACACTGGGGATTGAATTTTCAGGTCATATTTCGCACAGAGTTGGATTGGTGCGCAGTTTGGAAGCCGGAAAAGGTAGCATCGATCACCTCGACCGCTATATGGAATACTTAGCCGGAGATCCTGAAGACAGGGACGACCCGCCCATCATTTATTTTGGTTACGACCTCGCCTTTGATGCTGATGTTGAAAAAATTCGGCAAGCCGCACGAATTACCCGCGATGCAGGCGTTTGGAATGTACCCACAAACACCTTGCTCGAAAATATTTTCAACCCCGATAATGATGTGGAAGACATGAAAAACTGGCCCGGTATGGAATTTATCCCATCTGCAACACTTGAAGGATGGGGAAATTTTGTGACCAACTTACGATCGAGCGAAGTCTATAATGAAAAGAAAGCACGAAAGTTCCTTCAAATCCGTCTCGATTTGACACGTGCCCTTCATGAAGAAGGTGCAGGATTATTACTCGGGGCTGATGCACCTCAGATTTTTAATCCACCCGGATTTTCGATTTTCCGCGAACTTAAACTGCTGACCCGAGCCGGATTATCTAATTTTGAAGCCCTGAAAACCGGAACCGTAAATGTCGGCATATACCTCGGCGAAGAAAATAAAACCGGAAAAATTGCGGAGGGATTCAGGGCAGACCTGATTTTGCTAAGTGCCAATCCACTCGACGATATTATGTTCCACAACAATATTGAAGGTGTAATGTCGCAAGGACGCTTCCTAAATCGATCTGAACTCCACGAGTTGCTTGAAGAAATTAAGGAACGAGTGAATTGATAGAACGCTGATTTGTCAGATTGAACGGATTCTAACAGATATTTTTAATTAAAATCAGTAAACATCCCTCTGATCAGTTTCATCAGCGTTCCATTCTTCTACTTCACCAACAGCATCTTCCGCGTCTCCACAAAGCCACCTGCTGAGAGGCGATAAATGTACACTCCACTGGCCAGATTCGCTGCATTGAAAGAAACAGAGTGATTTCCAGCATTTTGCTGACCGTTTGCGAGTATAGCTACCCGCTGACCCATCACGTTAAACACTTCCAAACGTACATTGGCTGTTTCCGGTAAAGCGTACTGTATTTGTGTGGTTGGGTTGAAGGGGTTTGGGTAGTTTTGATGGAGGGCGAAAACGGTTGGCAAATCGGTTTGGTCGCCCGTGGAGGTGTCCAATAAATCGGGTTCCAATGTGAATCTTGCGGGTTGATTTGCGTTTTTTTCTGGGTTGGTTAAACGCTGCAGAGCTGCTTCGAAAGCACTTTCAAAGGTGTCGGTTGATTTTGATTCCGTTTCGTGTGTGAAGGTGTAGCTCATGTCTGCGGTAACAGGAATTTCGGCTCCGGTGTGGTTATCGCGCAGGATAAAGTTTGCGCCTTCGGGCAGGTTGAGTGTTGCGGCGGTCAGCGTCATTTCTCCGCTGTAACTGCTTCGAATGCCCAATGGAATGGGCTGTATGGTTTTTGCATCAGAAACATTCTGAACACGCCACGGGCGACCATCCTCGCCTTCGGTGTACAGATCCAAGTAAGTTGCAGACAGGCTCTGCATACTGCGTACGTTGAACATCTGTGGTTGTGTACTTCGGTCTTCATCAAACGAAAGTACCACATTGGCGGTTTGAGTACCGGAGGTTAATTCAAAAACGACTGTATCTATCCCTGTTTCATCATTTCCCTCATCCAGCAGTCCGGCTCCGCCAACCGCTTCGTGGGTTGGGTCAAATACAAGTTGGGCTCCAGCGCCGGTGGCCTGCACCCAGAATCCCTGGAACGGGGCGATAATGCCGTTGTGTCCGCCATCCATTCCTGTATCGACATATCCGGCTCCTCCTGTTTTGTTGGAATCCCAGAAATAGGCGGTGGCTGAAACGTTGGTGGAGGCCGCTACGACCTGCGTCCATTCGATGGGAAACGCATACGGATTGCTGGCTAATTGCAGGCCGGCAAAATCATCGGCGGGATCAACCGGTTCAGGGGCTTCGGAGTAGCTAAGTGGCACTGTAACGCCAGCAAGGTTACGCGGTCCACGGGCATCAAAGGCTTTAGGCCAGCCGTTCGGTTCACCATCATAATTATCATCTTCGTAAATCCATGCCAGGATACCGCGCCCGGCGTTGTTGAAGGAGTCTGCACCGCTACCAATGATGTTTGTAGCGTTGGCAGGAGCGACCCAACTTGTGCCTCCAACCCAGCCGGCTTCATCATAGTAATATACATTAGGAAAACCATTTTCAACGGAAGCTCCGGGAAAACCCTGCGTCCACAGCCCGTCGAAATAGCCTGCGTAGGTGACATTCCGAACCGGCGCACCGAGGATACGCCAGCCTTCGTTGGGTCCGGCAAGTTCAGCGTCGAACAGGCAGGTGCCCCAAACGGGTCGGCTGTTGGGCAAGGTCCAAGCATTGGCGCCAGTATCAAATAATTCAGGTATGCTTGCGATCCGATCCACACACCAGCCACTCAGGTTTTGATTGAACGAGGAGACATTACGGAACATAAAACGCATATTAGTAACGTTGGATACATCCCAAGCACTGATATCCCCGTTAAAGGCAGTGGCACCTTCGAACATCGCGGCCATATTAGTAACGCTGGAGACAACCCAATTGCTGATATCCCCGTTGAAAATAATCGCAGTATGGAACATTTTTTCCATACTCGTAACCTTGGATACATTCCAAGTGCTGATATCCCCGTTAAAGGCACTGGCACCGTCAAACATGTACCGCATCATAGTTACATTGGCCGTATTCCAGCTTCCCAATGGCTGATTAAACGCCGATGCCCCGTTAAACATGTGGCGCATATCCGTAGCGCTGCCAACATTCCAACTATTAATATTTTGATCAAAGGCTGTGGCATACATAAACATATCACCAAAGTCTGTTACATTACTCACATCCCAAGCGCTGATATCTTGATTAAAGTCACTGTTATAGCGAAACATTCTTGCGGTATCTGTAACATTACTAAGATCCCAATGACTGATGTCTCCATTAAAAGTATTTGGCGTTTCCGGGCTGCCGAAAAACAAAGAGCTCATATCTGTGATGCCACTAGTACAGGAAGTAGAAGCGTTTTCATGTGTGATTTGTTCTCTGGTACGTTTTGTGTAGATGACAGCATTTACCACACCGGATTCGCCAATGGCGGCATCGGGGCAAGAAATGGCAACGCCATTAAATAGCACGAAATTGTTTAGCGTGGTAAAACTGCGGGTTTCGCTCCAATCGCCTTCTCCCGTGGCGTTCACTCCGCGTACGCGCCAGTAGTAGGTTTGCCCGCCGGTAAGATTCGTATCAATAGTGCGTGCGGTGGTTTCTATGTCGGAAATTTCTGTTACATCAGTTTCAAAACCTTGATCGATGCTGTATTGCAAGGTGTAGGTTACGGCACGGTCAGCCGCTTCCCAGTTCAGGGTTGGTTGAAGTTCCACATTCTCGGCACCATCCCCGGGTGAAGTCAATACCACAACATCTGGTGGAGCGATTAGCAAAATCCCCTGGTGAGCAAGTTGCATCTCGCGGTCAAGGGCGGCTAAAATAGGGTAGCCATCATCAATAGCGTCGGAATCGGAGGCGCTGACGGTTTCCCAAGTGTTGCTAAAATTGAGGCTCATATTCATATTCGCGTTTGTGCCCTGCATTTGCACCGTGGTTAGGCCCGTTCCGTCTCCAGCAGATGAAGATTGCTCGGTACTCTGGATATCCCAATAGGAGTTACTGACAGTACTGCTAGAGCTATAGCCGATAAGCCCGCCAACGCCACCACTACCATTTACATAACCGGTCGCATACGAGTCACTCACATTGCTAAAAGTAGAGTTCTGGCCGACGAGTCCCCCGACTGCAACATTTCCATTTACACTACCGGTCGCATACGAGTCACTCACACTGCCAAAAGTAGAGTTCTGGCCGACAAGCCCGCCGACTCCTTGATTACCTTCAACACTGCCGGTCGCATACGAGTTAGTCACTTGGCCGCTGCTCATGCCGGCTATCCCGCCGACAAAATTAAATCCTACAACATTGACATTTACAAGCCCGATGTTTGTGATTGTGCTATTGCCAACAGACCCAAACAACCCGACCCTACTTTCGCCACCACGATTAATGACCAGATCAGAAATGGAGTGTCCGTTGCCGTTGAATGTGCCGGTGAATGGGTTGTTTAAGTCACCAATGGGATTGAAGCCAGCGTTGCCGTTGGCTGTTGCACTTGCTATCTCGGCGTAGCCCGGGGTATCCTTGTCGAGGTCGTTCACGAGCAGGTAACTTCCGCTGAGATTGTTCCTGATATTGTTGAGATCGTTCCAATTACTGATCTCGGTCTGTGCAAAAGCCACAGCAATCGGGGTGAATAGTATAGTGGTAAAGAGTACCGGTATTACCAACGCTCTACTGATGTATGATGAAATTCTGTAACTGTTTATGCTCATGGCTTAATGTTTTATTATTGTAATTAAATACTGAGTTACTGGCTATTTACCGGTCGGGATAATCGGCATCGGCGCGGGTGAAACTGCGGGTTTCGCTCCAATCGCTTTCGCCAACGGCGGCATCGGGGCATAAGACCGTAACGCCGTTATCGGCCAGATAAAAATTGCTTTGGGCTTCAGCAGAGATTGCTGGAATAAGCAATACCACCCACAGTGGTAGCAACAGTAGTGTGGAAAAAAAACTGGTTTTGTTCTTTCTTAGTTTAGTCTTGTGTGCAGAATAAATAGAGTCTTCTGCTAATTTTTGGAAGAATGTTTTCATGGTATTTAAGATTTTAGTTCAGTTCCGTTCAAATCAAGATTATTGCAGTTTGTATGTGGATTACATCCGATGGCAAAATCGACTTTCCGTTCATTCACAACTGAAAATAGGCTATCAAATATTCACAAACGTGTCAAAAATCATACGAAACGTTCCAAATTTGAGTTTTTAAAATCAATTTATATGTGATATATATCATTATTTGTTTGAATCTATGTATCAAATCAACTTCACCCTATTAATCGCGTGCACGCTCATTAGGCAGGTTTTTATTTTGAGGTGCTAGGTAGCAATAAATCACGACACTCAAATAGTCATCCCGCAAACCCATGCAACGCATGATAAAATTTGGAAAGAACCGGAGGGTTATGCGGGATCTTCCAACTCAGACATGGCGCGGAGGTGGTTTACACGTGAGTGGCGAACCGACGCTGCCTATTTCCCCGCTCACGCGGATTTTATCTCCGTAGAATTTCCACGTTGGAAGATCCCTGATAACGCCGAAATCTGCATAAATTATTCAACCGTTCAAAGGGGCGTTTCTGGGATGACTATTGGCACGTTTATTGGTCAAAACAAACCAGCACCTCAAAATAAAAACCTGCCGCTCATTATCGAATGATATTTCAAATTCGTTAGTTACGACTGATTAGTTATATTAAGTTTGTGTGAGTCATTGTATATCGATACATGCAAAACAACGAAACGTAGCTGTAATTCAGGTTGGGAGATTATTTTTTTCTTACGTTGCATTCTGTACCCATGCTGGCAAAACTAATCATGTCAGTATTGGTTACGCTTTATGTGGTGCTTTTTATACCAAAAAACCGCACAATCAGCTGGTTTGCGGCCTATCTTGTAGGTTATGCCGGTCTGGATCTTTTTGCTTTTTTTGGTCAGGTTTGGTACGGCCCATTTCATGAGTATCACTATCCCGTACAATTCTTATGTGTCATTCTACTTTCGTACAGTTATTTTAGCTTCTCACTTTCATTCAAATCAGATACGTATCATCCCAAAAAATTTCCCGTATTTATAATTGCATCGGTCGTTGCGGCTTACTGCTTTCTGCACATTTTCTATCTGATTATTTCCGGCAAGACAGAACCTTCCAATAAGATTGAAATTATACTTGCTTTTCCATTGCTGATGTTTATTGCTTCTGCCATAACTTTTTTCAGGAAATTCATGCTAAACAAGCTAATTGGTAATGAAGAAGATTCCCATGCACATCTGGCATTTTTTGTACTAACTGTTCTGGCCATTGTACTATCCCTTCAATTTATTTTCAGGGCATCAGGACTGCTGGGGGATAAAGCGCTTGGCATCATTTTCTTTGCAGGAAATTTGTTCATTTTCTCTTTTTTGGTTGTCGCCTTTCTCAAGTATCTCGATATACGAACCACGTTACTTGTGAAGCTAGTCGGACTATCTTTGGTATTATTTCTGTTGGTTATAGGATTACAGGGGTTTTTGCTCTCCCCTTATCAGTCAGTATTTGATGTTATTACCGCCGGAGGTTATGATGTGAGTGGAGCCTCCCGTCAAGAAATACTAAGCCAACATCTGCCCATACTTCAACACATGCATGAAGAGGCGCTTCCACTTACCGGATTTTTATTGTTTAGTACAGTTTTAATTCTGGTTCTATTTCCACTGGCTTACGATAATAGCGTACTTAAACCGGTACGTAGATTGCTACAGGGAATTCGTAAAGTTAATGAAGGAGATTTGGACACCCGGATACCCGTTTCGAATTATGATGAAATTGGTCATCTTACTACACATTTTAATGAGATGACACACTCCCTGCAAAAAGCTAATGAAGAGCTCAAAGCCTATGCAGAAAGTCTGGAAGATCGTGTTGAGGAGCGAACGCTTGAATTAAATGAATTAAATCTTGAATTAAAGACCATCAACGATCAACTTGCAGAAAAAACCACTGCTTTAGAGCAGATGTCTCAGACGCGTACACGACTCTTTATGAACATTTCACATGAATTACGCACACCTATTACACTCATCCGCGGTCCAATAGAAAAAATCCTTCAAAACCCGGACTTTAATGCTGCGGATAAAAAGCAATTGAAAGTGGTGTTGCGGAACACAGAACGCTTGCAACAATTGGTAGATCAGATTTTAGATTTAAACCGTTGGGAGTCGGGACAACTACAGATTCATGTTCGTGAAACGGATGCCGCTTCATTCCTCAAAATCCTGTGTGTTTCTTTAGAGAGCTTGTTTGTTTATAACAACATCAAATATACGTATTCAATACCCTCAGAACAGATCAGGCTTTATCTGGATCGTGATAAATTCGAAAAAATAATTACAAATCTCCTTTCAAATGCGGTGAAGTTTACTCCTAAAGACGGTTCCGTTTCAATAGAAATGACAGAAACGGATTCGCAGGTTCATATTGCCGTAACTGATACCGGAATCGGAATTCCTCCAGATAAACTGGATAGAATTTTCAATCGTTTTGAAAGCAGTAGCAAAGAAAATCCATATTTTCGCGAAGGTCTCGGGATAGGGCTCACTATAACGAAAGAGTACACCGAATTGCATCATGGCTCCATTTCCGTACAGAGTAAACCTGATGAAGGAACTACGTTTCAATTAGCGTTTCCAAAAGGAAAGAGCTTCTATAAACCAGAAGAAATTATTGATGATGATAACGCCTGCCCTGAGCGAAGTCGAAGGGATGATTGGCCTGAGCGAAGTCAAAGGGTTGAGATTGAGGAAAACACGCAGCCAACCGGTCCTACGATCTTGCTGGTGGAAGATAACCGGGATATGTCCGATTTCATCAGTTCAGTCCTAACCGAAGAAAATTACCGGGTACTAACATCTGATAATGGCCACGAAGCACTAAAAATCCTTCCAAATATAAATCCCGATTTAATTATAAGTGATATAATGATGCCGGTGATGGATGGATTTACCTTCCTGAAAAAAGTTAAAGAAAAAGATGCGTATCGATCCGTACCGACAATTTTTCTTTCAGCGATTTCTGATATGACAGGAAAATTGGAGAGTCTTAGTATTGGCGTAAATGATTACCTGGTGAAGCCCTTCAACACTACTGAATTACTGTACCGGATTGAAAATCTACTGGAATTTTCACAACAGCGTAAGGAAGCTATTATTGAACTTTCCGATGATCCTGAGGATAATCAAAATGATAGTATCATCCCAAAACTAACGACTTTTATTGAGCAACGCATTGAAGATTATAAGCTGAATGTTGATCAACTGGCTCCAGAAGTAGCAATGAGTCGCAGCACGTTATATCGCGAAATTAAAAAACGAACCGGATTTACAGCTGGCGCTTTCTTGCGAGAAATTCGTCTGCAAAAAGCCCGGCAAAAACTCGAATCAGGAACGAACTTGAGACTTGGTGAGCTCTCAAAATCCGTTGGAATACAAAACACATCCTATTTCAACCATTTATATCATAAACGCTTCGGGAAATGGCCGGCGGAGTATTCCTGAAATAAATCCCAAATCAAAAATTAATCAAATGGAATCTATACCTATTGATAAGTTGAAACGTGGAGATATTTTAATGTGCTATTATGAGCACCCTGATTTTTCAACATACCTTGAGTCACTCATTACGGTTATTCGCCTTAGAAATCATAAAGAAGAAGAGGAATTTTCAAAAGCAACTTTAACCATACTTCGTGGATTAATTATATGGTTTGATGGCGATGAATATTCACATGCCTCTTTTTGGGATGGCGAAAAAGTGGCCGAAGCCGGACGTGATGGGATTGTGCGAAATGATATTAGTCATTACAAAAATACCGAAACACACGTGTACAGGTTTGTGCATGATGATAAACTAGTGCTTGGTACTCCAGAATATCCCGTAGAACCGCTTCTTGATTCCTCCAAAAAGATAGTAACTGATTACAAGGGCATCCCTTATTCTTATGATACAGCGAAGTTGTATATGTTTTTATGCTTTACACGATGGAAAAGAGAAGAGTGGATTGATTTAATTAGGGAGTTCCTTTTATCGCACACCGCTAAAATAGCCCATCCGATTGTTGAACGATTTTTCCAGGAACATGATCATGACCTACGAGCATTTTTGGAATGGTTGGCGGATGATATCATCGACAAGATTCTGGAGTTCAGAAAAGATAAAGGGATGGTTTGCTCAGAGTTTGTAGCAGCGGTATTTAATACAGCCGAGCCCAAAGGTCATTATGAGTTATCAAAACCTCTTAGGTCTTCCGCATCTATCAAATCTGCAAAAAATCTATTGAGTGTTTCTGAAGATGATGCAAAAAACCTCGAAACCTTAGTGGAGCTTCTTCAATCCACAACTTTTCCCCCTTCAAAAAATATACTTGACGTTGATATCGAAAGAATTGGCATCCTCTACACCCCACACGACATCGCCCGATCTGTAAACACCAGAAAAGTAGGGACTTTGAATTTAGGTTCTTAATATGAGAAAAGGAACCTTTACAATGAGTAGAAATCTGAGTTCATAATATAGAACGCTGATGACGCAGATTTGGCTGATTTTAGCTGATTGATGAGCTCTTAAGCCTTGGAGGTTTTACTCGTTTCTAGCCATTAAATTCTACAGGAAAAACCTCCAAGTTTTTTTGAATGATGGGATTTGCCAAACAAAAAAACCTGTAAGGATTCAAAATCCTGACAGGTTCTCACTTTCTCATCTTTTCAATTATGAATAAAGACAGAACATCGATTACACAGAAAACATAGAATATCAATGGACATCCTTAAAATCAGTGTCATCAGCGTTCTATAACTATCTCCATTCTGAATTACTTAACCAGCATCATCTTCCTGGTTTGCACAAACCCACCTGCCTGAAGGCGATAAATGTACACGCCACTTGCCAGATTTGTCGCATTGAAAGAAACAGTGTGCGTGCCCGCATTCTGCTGGCCGTTAACCAGAGTCGCTACCCGCTGACCCATCACGTTAAACACTTCCAAACGTACATTGGCTGTTTCCGGTAAATCGTACTGTATTTGTGTGGTTGGGTTGAACGGATTCGGGTAGTTTTGATTGAGAATCATTGATTCCGGGCGTTCCAATTCAGGAGTTATGTTAACTGCTTCCCCGATAACACCGAATTTCAGAATCGTTCCGTTTGCCCCAACCGACCAACCGTTTTCATCGTCTATGAAGAAGATATCAAACATATTTTCCGTTGTTGGAGTTGAAGCCTCGATCCATGTTTCCCCACCATCTGTTGTTTCAATTATCACACCATTTGAACCGGTGGCCCAGCCGGAGCTTGAATCCAGGAAAAAAATGGATGACAGCGCTGCATTTATTGGTGTTTCCTGAGCTTCCCAGGTTACGCCTCCATCAGATGAGTAGAAAACATTTCCACTACCGGCCACAAACCAACCATTTGAAGCATCAGTAAAAAAAACTCTGCTTATTATGTCTGATGTACCGGTTTCATATTCTGTCCATGTTGTTGCGCCATCACTGCTTTTATATATTTTGTTGTTGTTCCGTGTGGCCCATGCTGTGTTTTCATCAATAAATATAAACGTCATTAACTGGCTGCCAACATTTGAAAGGAAGCTCCAACTGTCACCGCCATTGGTTGTTTTTAAAATTGAGCCATCAAACACACCGATGAAGCCTGTTTGTGGATTTGTGAAATGAATGGATGTAAGAGCGGTATTTGCCAGTTTTTGTGCCGACCAATTTTCACCTCCATCAGTTGTTCTCCTGTAAAATCCGTTTGTACCCACTATATGCACAGTGTTTTCATCCCCAAAATGTGCGTCACGGAAGAAGAAGTTGCCCGGAACGCTACTTTCTGACCAGTTCAATCCACCATCGGTTGTTTTTAGCAGCTTAACGCCACCACCGGCAGCCCAGCCATTATTTTCATCGAAGAAAAGCACTCTTGAGAGTCCGGCTTCGGTTACATTTTTATTAATCTGATCCCATGATTCTCCAACATCATTTGTTTGCCCTATGATGCCATTTCGCCCGACAGCCCATCCTGTTCCGGAATCGGAAAAATCTAATCCGAAAATTTCCGTAACTCCTGTTTCGACTTCAACCCAGGTTTCTCCACCGTCCCGGGTATAGTGAGGATTATCGGGTCCAACCACTACGCCATTGTTTTCATCTGTAAAATATATTTTGGTTGCAACCAAGGATGAGCCACCGTTTCGTTGAATCCATGATTCACCACCATCTGAAGTGTACCAAATATTTCCAAAAGAGGCAGCTATATATCCATTATTCGCATCAATGAAAAAAATATCATTAAATCCGCCTGTTTGAGTGGGCCCCATAATTTCCCAGTTTTGTCCACCATCTGTGGTTTTAGCCGCAATTGCATTTGCACCAGTCGTTCCTGCAATCCATCCTGTATTTTCATCAATAAAATGAATGCTTATAACCACAAACGTAACAACTGTATTCCGATTCGTCCAGTTTTGTCCACCGTCAGAAGTGTATAAAACTGTGCCGCCCGGTGCGCCTGCCCAACCTGTAGTTTCGTTCACAAAAAAGACATCCTGAATAGTATAAGCTGGAATATCAGCATCTTGTTCTGACCATGTTTGACCACCATCGGTAGTGTGTATAATGGTAGCCTCTTCACCAACGGCCCAGCCATGATTATTTCCAGCAAAAGAAACACCGAAAAGGTCCACATCAACATTACTGTTAAGTACCATCCATGTTAAGCCTGCATCCGTGGTTTTTATAATCAGGCCATTATCACCTACTGCAATAAAATTGTCTGAATCGAATACATGAACAGCATTCAAGTCAGTAACGGTAGGAACCGGATTTTGATAATGCCACTGTGGGTCTTGTGCAGACACATCAAGAATGATGGTTAGAATAAAGCAGCAAAAGGCAAATAGCGGTATAGTTTTTTTCATGATAGATAAATTTAGTTGTTGGGTAAATACGATACATGAACTTTTATCTATATGAGTTTGCAATCATCATACCAAATAGAGTAAAAATAATAAAAACAATAGTATGTCAAAAATATGTAGAGGTAAGAAACTGTTGGGTATCTCCAACAGTGTTGGTAAAACCAAACGATAGGACTTTTTATTTAAAATGCAGCATTGTAGCCATCCGGACTTCTTAAAGTAGTTTCAATCAAAAAAAATGGGGTTGCACATATTTAAATGTACAACCCCACTGAACTGAAACCTCTCAGTTACTCTACGCAGACATCCCAATTCTGAATTAATCTCTACTTCACCAGCATCATCTTCCGTGTCTCCACAAAGCTCCCGGCCGTCAGGCGATAGACGTACACCCCACTTGCCAATTTCGCTGCATCGAACGTAGCAGAGTGGTTGCCTGCGTTTTGTGTGCCGTTTGTTAAGATAGCCACCCGCTGACCCATCACATTGAATACTTCCAAACGCACGTTTGCTGCTTCCGGTAAAGCATACTGGATTTGAGTAGTTGGGTTGAATGGATTTGGGTAGTTTTGGTTGAGGGCGAACTCAGTTACAAGCTCGTTACCTTCGCCGATGTTAGTGCCACCGCAGGTTCCCCAAATCGGGAAAAACTCGGGTGCAAGCGGGGCACCAACGGCAAACTGATCCGGTTCGCTTGTGATGTTATCCACGCACCATCCGCTCAGATTTTGGTTGAAAGAAGCTGCATCACGAAACATGCTGCTCATCGCGGTCACACTGCTTACATCCCAGCCTGCAAGTGGCTGGTTAAAGCTTTCAGCACCTACAAAAACCCAGTTCATGTTCAAAACGTTACTGACATCCCAGCTTTCAATGGGCTGATTAAACGAAGTGGCATCACGGAACATGAAGGCGATTTGTGTGGCGCTGCTCATATTCCAGTTGTCTAACGGCTGATTAAAAGAAGCGGCACCATCGAACATGAAATTAAAATCAGTAACACTTCCCGTATCCCAGCTATTGATATTCTGATTAAAGGAAGTGGCATTTGAAAACATTCTGCTCATATTCACAACACTACTCACATCCCAACTATCTAAGGGTTGATTGAATGTGCTGTTATTTCCAAACATGTTAAACAAGGATTTAACATTGCTCACATCCCAGGTGCTGATATCCTGGTTGAAGGTAGCGTTTTCGAACATACTTGACATATTCTCAACATTACTCACATCCCAAGAGCTAATATCCTGGTCAAAGGGCGTATTGCTGAACAACAGGGACATGTTCTCAACATTACTCACATCCCAGTTATTGATATTGCCGTTAAAACCGCTATTGACAAATAAGGAAAATAAACTGTTGATATTACTCACATCCCAACCATTCAAATTCTGATTAAAGGAAGCTGCACCTGCAAACATTTGAACCATGTTCGTTAGACTACTCGTGTTCCATCCCCCGATAGCCTGGTTAAAGGAAGATGCCCCGTTAAACATAGCTACCATGTTTTGAACGGATACCGGATTCCAGGCACTGATATCTCCGTTAAATGCGGTTGCACCGCTGAACATCTGCGCCATGTTGGTCACATTGCTTACATCCCAGCTGTTCAGATCTTGGTTGAAAGCGGCAGCATCTGCAAACATCTGCGTCATGTTGGTCACATTGCTTACATCCCAGTTATCCAAAGGCTGATTAAAAACCGGTGAATTCTGAAAAACACGTTCCATATTGACGACACTTCCGGTATCCCAATTGTTCAATGGCTGGTTAAAAGCAGCCATTGATTCAAATGCGGTCGACATATTCGTGACGTTGCTCACATCCCAGCCACTAATATCCTGATTGAAGGCTGATGCGCCAAGAAATATACCTTCGATGGTTGTGACATTGCTCGTATTCCAGCCGCCAATATCCTGATTAAAAGAGGTTGCGTTTTGAAACATGAATCCCATGTTGGTAACGTTTTCTGTATTCCAGTTGCTGATGTCCTGATTGAAAGAGGTGGCGCTCGCAAACAGGAATCTTGTAATAGTCACATTGCTCACATCCCAGCTGCTAATATCCTGGTTAAATGTTGTATTACCTGAAAAGTAACCTTGCAGACTGATAACAGGTGTTGTGCACACTACCGTTAAGTCAGCACCTTCTGCAATTCGTGATATGAGCAAATCCGAGTCCACCGCTTCATATTCTACTCCATCAACGGTACCAGTTTCGCCGGGTGCCGCGCCGGTGCATTTGATGGTGACGCCGTTCGAATCGAGGAAAAAGTTTCCTTGTGCAATAGCTGTAAATGGAAATAAGAGACAAACTGTGAATATGGTGAGAAATAGTTTTGAATGTTTCATAATTAAAATATTAATAGTTATTTATTTATAAATATTGAATTAAAAGTCTATATAATTCGCGCAAAAATAATTCAACAAAGGAGGTAATGAATACTAAACTTTGTGAACGGTAGCGATTTTCTTGCCAATGGTAAATAAGTGGCACTTGACATTTCGGCTGAGTTTGCCAAAATGTTCAGACGTTTTATCAAACCATCATGTAAGAAATACATATAACCTGACACAAAATGTGATTTGATGTGAATTTTGTCAGGGCTGAAAATGGGTTTTAGTATTGGCATGGGCTTTGTCATTATGTGAAGTGAAATGATAACAGAAACACTTAATAACCCATAAATAACCAACAAACGGAGGTTACTATGACACTCGTAAGATTCAGACCAGAAAACGACTTTGACACTAACGTTGTACCCAAAACTTTTTCAGAAATGCTAGATACATTCTTTAATGATGCACTCACAACCCGCTCAACAGGCAGTTTTGTACCTGGTGTGGATGTGATTGAACACGACAAAAACTATGAGGTTCACGTCTCTCTGCCAGGAATGAAAAAAGATGATATTTCCATTGAACTGGAAGATGGCGTATTAACTGTAAGCGGCGAACGCAAATGGAATAATGAAGAAAAGAATAAAAAATTCCATCTTGTTGAGTCTCGCTACGGTAAATTCAGCCGCTCATTCACATTGCCAAGAAACATCAACCGTGAGAGCATTAATGCGGTAATGAATGATGGTATTTTGGCAATAACCATCGAAAAAGATGAAAAAGCCGTGAGCCGTCAAATCAAAATTAAATAAGTAGATAACGCATAAATCGTTTAATAAGGCTGCCTTCGGGTGGCCTTTTTTTGTTTGAAGAGTTTCCCTCAAAGTAAAATGAACGTTGACCTTTTGCTCTGAAAGTAATAATATTGTTATAACATTCACTAACCAACACATTGTATGGAAGCAAAAGTTCGAAAAGTCGGAAACAGCCTTGGCGTTATTCTACCGAAACAGATGGTTGAAGAACTCCATCTTAAAACAGGGGATATGTTACGTATTGAGCGAAAAGGATCGAGTCTGGAGCTTCATCCTGTCGATCCGGAGTTTCAAGACTTTGCAGAAGCATATCGTCAGCTAAATTCAGATTACAAAGAAGTATTGAAAGCTTTGGCAGAATGATTCGGTTTTTGGATAAATCCACCATTTTGGTATTCTATGCCGATCAAATTGAACGCTATGGTGGAGCAGTCGGAATCAGGGATGAAGCGCTACTTGAATCTGCATTAGCACAGCCTCAGGCAAGCTTTGATGCTACTTATGTACATAAAGATATCTTTCAAATGGCCGCTGCCTACGGCTATCACTTATGCCAAAACCATCCATTTTATGACGGTAATAAAAGATCAGCTTTGGTAGCAATGTATATCTTTTTGTATGTAAATGGATATCAGATAGTAGCCGATAAGAAAAGCCTTTTTGCCATTATTATGGATTTGGCCAGTGGAAAGGTGAAAAAAGAAGAGCTAAAAGCTTATTTAAAAAAGTATTCCCAAAAGAGAACAGGGTTATGATGAGCCAGACCCAAATAATCCCGGCTTAATTGGTATTCATTCCATAAATCAGGTTATATTCAGCCATGCGTTTAGACCCAAAATATTTTATCCCCTTTTTACTGATAGTTGCCGCATGTTGTATTGCTGCAATTGTATTTTTTAATTTCCGCTTTATCGGTGGGCAACAGGAGCGATTTGCCAGAAGTATTGGCGATGGCCAAGCTCTGATTGAACATGAATTTACGGCATATTTTACAGATGAAACTATCACATTGAATAAACACACCGATAAACGTAAAATGGTGGTCTTCTGGGCGAGTTGGGCCGACCGCTCAATTGAAGCCCGCGATTACTTATTTCAGGTAATTTCACAGACAAATACAAATACATTGCTGGTGCTGGCATCTGTAAAAGATGATGAGGAGTATTTGAAAGAGCTTCAACCGTTAATAAATGAACAAATTATTTTAATAAAAGCTACTGATTTTTATAATGATGCACGTGTTCCGGGAATTCCGGGAGTGATTGCGCTGAATGAGGATAATTCGGTTCATGGTATGAAAATCGGCTTTCGCTCAAATGAAGATTATCAATTTATATTGGAATGGTTGGAGAAGGAGACCAAGTGATGCTTTTGGTTGATTTGAATGGCGATCTCATTCCGGAAAGTGAGGCCTTGATTCCCGCTCAAAGCCGGGCAGTTGCGTATGGTGAAGGTTGCTTCGAAACGCTTAAATTGTATCACGGACGTTTCCTTCGCCTGGAAGCTCACCTGAACCGATTGAAGCTTGGCGCTGAGTTACTTCAGCTGAAAATGGATTCAATTTCTTTGGAATCGATTCGTGAGCGTATCATCAACGTAGTCCAAATAAATGATCTTCAAAATAAAATAGCAAGAGTTCGTATTCAACTCGGTACAACCGGAAAAGCCGGTGCCGGTTTTGGGGATAAACAGGAATTCTTTACACTCATAACAGCTGTTGAAATGAGTGATGAAAAACCAAATCCGGTTCGATTAATTACATCATCAATTCGCAAAATTCCAACTCAATCTCTTGATAGCAGAGTGAAATGGAATCAATATCTTACAAATATGATGGCACTGCGTGAAGCACAGTCAATCGGTGCGGATGATTCACTTATGCTCACGATCAACGGTATAGTCAGTGAAACAGCTATTGCCAATATTTTTTGGGTGAAGGATGAAACCTGTTTTACCCCATCTGACGATTGTGATATTTTACCGGGCGTAACGCGCGAGATTGTTCTGGATGCGCTCAAAGCGGAATCTATCCCGGTTTGTCAAGGTTCATTTCGCTGTTCGGAACTAATGGATGCCGATTGTCTTTTTATTTCGAATTCAGGTCGCGAAATCCTGCCGGTTTTATCTGTTGACGATAAGAAATTCAGAACAGAACATCCGGTTTTATCCAGAATTAAAAAACAGTATGAACTGATTAAACGTGCAGAGCTTTGTTGAACATTTTCTCCCAGTCAACCTTGAATATTGATTCCAAAATTGTAGCGTTGATTCGTTCATTTGATCGTGACATGCCTGTGGTTTTTCTGGACACACAAGATGGTGGAATGGGACTGTTGGCGGTTGGGTCTCGCAGTAAGCTGGAAGTTTTTGGGGATTCATGTTCCTTCACACAAAAAAATAAACCGCCGGTAATCCTGGAGATGTGCCCGTGGAAAGCAATCAAAAAATTCAGGGAGCATAAAAACTGGTGTTTTGGATACCTGAGTTATGATCTTAAAAATCACACGGAAAAACTGACATCGTCCAATCCGGATGCAATCGGTGCGCCAGATGTTTTGATGGTTGAACCGAAATATTTGTTTGAAATAAACAGAGCTTCAGGAGAGATAAAACAGCTGATAGGTGAACCAGTCAAGATTTCTGAAACGGAAATAGATATTCAGAAAATAGCCCTTCAATTTGATGATTTTAAATCCCAATACGCACCATACATTCAAGCCATTGTGCAAGCGAAACGCGAAATATTTGAAGGTGATTATTACGAAATAAACCTTTCGAGGCAGATTCAAGGTGGGTTTACAGGTGACCCACTTGATTTGTACATGGGGATGAAATCATACGGACCGGTTCCGTTTGGAGCATATATTAAAAATGAAAATATGGCGGTTTGTTGTGCTTCACCTGAGCGATTTCTTAAGAAAACCGGCAATATAATTCAATCCGAGCCTATAAAAGGAACAGCGCCTGTCTCAGATGACGAAAACGAAAATCGTGAAATGCTCGAAACGCTTCAATCATCCGAAAAAAATAAAGCGGAGAATTTGATGATTGTTGATTTGGTTCGCAACGATTTCAGCCGGATTTCCATACCAGGAAGTGTGGAGGTGGAGGAATTGTTCAGAATTTACCGCTTCAAAACACTTTTTCAGATGATTTCCAAGGTAAAGGGGGAAGTTCTGCCGGAAGCGTGTCCGGTTGAAATTATCAAAGCTTGTTTCCCGATGGGATCGATGACAGGGGCGCCAAAAATCAGTGCAATGAAAGCAATCGAACGTTTGGAAAAGTACAAAAGGGGCATTTACAGCGGAGCGATTGGATATATTAAGCCTAACGGAGATTTTGACTTTAACGTAGTGATACGAACGGCTATCTGTAAAGAAAACAAGTGGTATTATAGCACAGGAGGAGCCATAACGGCCGACTCCGACCCCGATGAAGAATGGCAGGAAACCATCGTAAAAACCAGAGCGCTGACGGGGTTTGGGCGAGGAGAATGAAGTGTGTAGAGTTCGAAAATTTAAAATTTATGAATATAGTTGAAGTCTGAACATGACTTATATAAAAGTTTACATCAACATCGTCGATCCTGAGCGGAGCAGTGGTATCATGGGTAGTAAAAGTATCAAATCCCTTCCCACTGCGTAGTCGAAGGACTAGTTGCACAACTACTGAACTCGCTAACGCGCTTTCGCCGGGAGTCCTTAACTATCACTCCTTCGACTACGTTCCGGGATTGACTTGGTAATCCATCGGAGATTTATAGCCCGGAACTCCGCTCAGGATGGCGAGATCAATTATAAATCAGGTGTATCATCAAACCTCAACCAAAATCCACCTACCCTGAAACGCATCCCAACCCTTTCGTGTTAAATCACTCATGAATAAACAACAAATAATCAAAGCAGACGCCATCGTAATCGGCTCGGGAATGGGTGGCATATCGGCAGCTTGCATGCTTACAAAAGATGGATTGAAGACTGTTGTCCTCGAAGCGGCGCATGTGCCGGGAGGGTGTAGTTCTTCGTATAAAAGAAAAGGCTACGTTTTTGAGTCCGGTGCCACCACGCTTGTTGGCTTTGATGAATACCAACCCATGCGCACCTTGGAACAGGAGTTAGGAATTGAAATTATAAAGCGTGAACTAAGTCCGTCCATGACTGTTCATTTGGATGGGAAATCCATCATCAGGCATAAGGATCGTGAATTGTGGATTCAGGAAGCTATCAAACATTTCGGAAATCCTGAGGGACAACGGCAGTTCTGGAATCAGGCATTTTATGTTGCAGATACCGTTTGGCGGGTTTCGGGGAAAAATGTGTTTTTCCCCCCGAAAAAAATCACCGATTGGATGCAATTAGCTATCCAAAATTATCCCACCGATGCTCCGGTACTTCGGTTTATATTTCAGAGTGTTTTGAGTGAAATGAACAAATTTGGCGTGAATACTCCCGATTTTCGTCGATTTGTGGATGAACAACTCATGATTACGGCTCAGTCAACCGCCGACGATACGCCCTTTATTTTCGGAGCCGCCGGACTCACCTACACCAACTATTCCAATTATTATGTGGAAGGTGGCTTGCTCAAAATGGTGGAGCAATTGCGCGATTGGATGCAGCAACGCGGCAGTGAAATTCACACCAAACGCAAAGTAACGCAGATTGAAAAGCAAAACGACAGCACCTATTTAATCCAAACGGATAAGGGAGATACATATCAGGCGCCCATCGTGGTGTCGAATATCCCGGTGTGGAATGTGCAGGATATAGCATCCCCAGAAATGAAACCCTGGTTTGCAAAACAGGCTTCGCGCTACGATAAGGCATGGGGCGCATTTACAATGGGGATTGTCTGTGAGGATGTGTTTGAGGAAGATATGACCCTGCATCATCAGTTACATTTGCCGGTCGGTATTGCGATGCCCTATACCGGCGCTCACTCGGTTTTTGTGTCGATGTCGCGTCGCGGGGATACGTTAAGGGCACCGGATGGATTGCGGACACTGAACGTATCCTGCCATTCCGAAACCGAACACTGGTTCGGCATGAACGGAAAATATGACGAGAACAAAACTCATGTGCAGGACTTCATCATCAAACATCTCACCAAAACATTACCGGGGTTTTCGGAAGATTTTGTGAAGGTCGCTTTTTCTGCCACTCCGGTTACCTGGCAGAATTGGGTGTACCGAAAAGAGGGCAGAGTAGGTGGAATTCCGCAAAGTATGAGTCGTTCTGTGGTCGATTGGACTCCCGCCGAAACGCCATTTGAAGGCTTTTTTCTGACCGGTGATACAGTTTATCCGGGTCAGGGAATTCCGGGAGTAACTTTAGGCGGAATAAACGTATATTACAGGATTAAAAACTTTCTGAAAAACTGACATCCATTTAGACTCTTGAATTACCAGCCAACTACTCAATTTTCCATGTTTCCACAAGCGGTTAAACACCTGCTCATCGTAAATGTTATATGTTTCGTAGCATTAAATACACCTGGAATCGGGGATTACATCTTTGCTTATTTCGCCATGTTTCCATGGTTAAACGGCATTGGCATTTTTCCCGGTGAACCCTACATTTTCTACCCCTGGCAACTCGTTACGTACATGTTTTTACATGGTGGACTCGGACACATTTTCTTCAATCTTTTTGCACTTTGGATGTTTGGTACAGCCATAGAGAACACCATTGGAACCAAAAAATTTGCTCAGTATTATTTTTTAACAGGAATTGGTGCAGGAATTCTCCATTTTCTGATAACAGGTTCGGGAGCAGCCGTTATTGGGGCATCAGGTGCCGTATTTGGTATTTTACTTGCTTTTGGAATGATGTTTCCCAATCGCGAAATTTACATGATGTTGATTCCAGTTCCCATCAAAGCAAAATATTTTGTAATGTTTTACGGTGCTTTTGAACTCTTTATGGGGGTATCGAGCCTGCAAACCGGTATTGCCCATTTTGCACATTTGGGTGGAATGGTAGTCGGATATTTTCTCATCCGGTACTGGAAACTTCCAACAAACCTGCAATAGTAATTATGTATCAACAGGAATCTTTCGGACAAGCTTTTATGCGAGGCTTCAGAATGATGCCACCGGCTTTACGGTACATCATAAGCATAAATGTGATTGTGTTTATCATAATGGCGGTTGCCGGTGGAACCGGCGCCCAATGGATTACAACCTCTTTTGGGTTTTATTCTGATCCATTGACTACCATTACGGAACCCTGGAGACTTGTAACCTACATGTTTTTGCATGGCAGCTTTTTTCACTTGCTGTTCAACATGCTATGGGTGTGGTTTCTGGGAAAAGTGGTTGAAGATCATCTTGGATCAAAAAACTTTCTGTTTATTTATTTCGGTTCGGGAATTGGCGGAGCGTTGATAAACACAGTTGTAACGGCTGTTTTTGGTGGCGGATTGATACCAACCGTGGGTGCATCAGGTGCTGTTTTTGGAATCATGGTTACGTTTGCCATGTTATTCCCCACATTCAAATTAATGCTGATTTTCCTGCCACCTATTGAAGCGCGATATCTTGTGGCCGGCTTAATTGCCATTGATGTATTATTTATTTCAAGCTCTGATGGAATTGCCAGAATTGTTCACCTTGGTGGAGCGTTTTGGGGCTGGGCTTTGTTGAAATTATATTATCGCGGATACAATTACGATGCCTGGATTTCAGCTTTGATGGAAACATTCAAACGAAAAGAAAAACCAAAAGGCCCGACAAAAAAATCGAAAGCGTATAATCCTAAAATGACCGTTGTGGAAGATGCCGAAATTCTGGATGAACAAGATCAGGATGAACTCGACCGAATCCTTGAAAAAATTTCCAAAAGCGGATACAGTGGTCTCACAGATGACGAGAAGAAACGGCTTTTTGATTTGAGCAATCGGTAGGTTTAATTCAGAATTGAAAAATTCAGAATTCAGAATTCGGAATTTGGAGAATGTATTACGTACAATTCTCATTTCTAACTTTCATTTTTTTCTTTGTGTCTTCGTGCCTTAGTGGTTCAAATCAAAAACGATTCAAATCTAAATAAGTCAAAACTCTTTTTTCACATGCAAATTTTTGAGCGTAGAAATTCTATTCAAGTAAAAGTAGGACATGTAGCTGTGGGGGGTGATGCTCCGGTTGTGGTGCAATCTATGACCAATACAGATACAGCTGATATTGATGAAACTGTTCAGCAAGTTGCTGAATTGGCCGATGCCGGTTCAGAATTGGTTCGCATCACCGTAAATAATAAGGATGCCGCAAAAGCTGTTCCGTACATCGTTGAAAAATTGGATAAGAAAAATGTTGATGTGCCGATTGTGGGCGATTTTCACTACAACGGACATGTGCTTCTGACCGAATTTCCTGAATGTGCGAAGGCGCTTTCCAAGTTCAGAATTAATCCGGGAAATACCGGCTCGCGCGGACGCGACAAAAACTTCAGCACCATTGTAGAACAGGCCGTCAGATATGATAAACCGGTTCGGATTGGTGTAAACTGGGGATCACTCGATCAGCAGTTGTTAGCTGAAAAAATGGATGCCAACAACGGACTTCCCGAGCCAAAATCATCCAAAGAAGTGATGATGGATACCATTCTGGAAAGTGCGATGCGTTCATCGGCTATGGCTCAGGATGTGGGTTTGGCGAAAGATAAAATCATCATCAGCTGCAAAATGTCCGGTGTTCAGGATTTGGTTGAAATTTATACACGAATGGCTGCTTTGTGTGATCATCCGCTACACCTCGGGCTTACCGAAGCCGGAATGGGAATGAAAGGGATGGTTGCGAGTTCCGCCGCTTTGGCCATTTTATTGCAACGTGGCATAGGTGATACTATTCGGGTGTCGCTCACACCTCAACCCGGTGGTGACAGAGCCGAAGAAGTTCGTGTTTGCCAGCAGGTCTTGCAATCCCTGGGAATCAGAAATTTTATTCCGCAGGTAACGGCTTGTCCGGGCTGTGGACGCACAAAAAGCACCTATTTCCAGCAACTCGCCGATGAAATTCAGGGATACATTCGAGAGATGATGCCTATTTGGCGTAATATTTATCCCGGTGTGGAAGATATGCACGTTGCCGTGATGGGCTGTGTGGTAAACGGTCCCGGTGAATCAAAATTCGCTGATATCGGGATTTCCCTGCCCGGTACCTTCGAAGAACCCAAAGCCCCCGTTTATGTAGATGGCGAACATCGGGTCACACTATCCGGCGATCATATTGGTCGCGATTTCCGCAAAATGATGGATGATTACATTATAAATCGCTTTGGCAAAAATGAGGTAACGAAAGGCTGATGTTTATGTAAATTGGTGGACGGGAGTTAATCATGATATTTCATTAAACATTCAATTTTCTTAAATAAATTAATTATGATGAATCAAATAAAGGAAAGTGATTGGAAAATATTTAAAAAACTAAGGCCACTTGCTTTGGAGCGCTATTGTGAAAGCCTGTTTGAAGATGTTTATAAAATAATTCACAATGAAACAGGGAGCGCCCATGAACGCTATTTACAGATGTAAAGAACTATTGATGCGGGCGATGAAAAACTGGCTGGTATGTTCGATCAATTCAGCCGATCAAAGGCATTGTTTCAATTAATGCTTTACATTGATAATAAACTTCTAACTGAGGATGAAGTAGCTCAGTTCAGTGATGAAACCAAAGCAAGGATTAATGTTTTTTTAAAATTAAGGAATGAGTAGGTGAAATATTAGCATGATTTACCCAGAGTATTAACCCGCATTATTCACCAAGATATTTTTTTGTGAATAATTATAGTTAAACTTGTAGCGAGACGGGATCTTAAGTGTTACCATATCGTGAAAAAGCTTAGGAATTAATTTTCTGAAGTATGCTTTAAATACTTCTGATAAGCGTTAACTCTGTCCAAAGCTACTTCTATATATTCTTTTTTCATTAAATCTTTTTTGCGCTGACCCCATGATGGATTTTTAGAATCCCAATTAAAAATATGTGTCACCAATTCATTTTTTGAAATCTGTCCACCAAAACTGTTTAGTATGTAGTCCACAGTTGCTAAAAGTTCCAAACCTAGTGGAGACTCAAATCCCTCAATAAATTTATAAACAATTTTCAACCGGTGTCTTTGTTTAAGGCTTAGTTCATTTTCAACAAAATCATGAATTTCGCCAAAATTTTCTTCTATTAGGAAGATATTATCCTGTGGTTTGGCATCTTTATACTTAGTTCCGTTTATGAAAGTGCCTTCTACATCATAGAGCATGTGGTCTATTACATAGGAGTAGGGGCCATATCTGTTTTTTTCGAATGTTAAATCTAATGGTTCCCCAAATCGTTGAAGGAAATAAATTAATTTATGTGCTTCTATAAAAGAAAGCTTAAATCCGAGTTCTAAGTATTTTTCAAAAATACTTAGAAACATAGCTCTAACTGGGGTGATTTTTGCTTTCTTTCCGGGTTCTTTTACTTTCTTTTTGTAAATGATATCTGACGGCTCGAAAATCACTATTTGGACCTTTGATAAATCGATTAGTACTTTCTCGATGTTGGCTCGTACTACGTTCCAATCCAAACCACCATTGCCACAACCAAGGGGAGGAATGGAAATTGATGTAATATTATTCTCTTGGATAACACGCACCAAGTCTTCTAAACCATCTTTGATATATTCTATTCTAGAAGGATTTTTCCAGTGCTGTTTGGTTGGAAAGTTAATGATATATTTGGGGTTGAGTAAAAGGCCTGTATCTGTTACATAAACTTTTCCGGTTTCAACTTCACCGTTTTCACACGCTTTTTTGTATTTCTTATAATTTTCCGGAAAGCGTTCCTTGAATTGCAAAGCAATTCCCATACCCATTACACCTTTTGTATTTACTGTATTAACAATCGCTTCGGTATCTTCCTTAAGTATGTCACCTTTTTTATAATCGATCATGACTAAAAGTACCAATTATTTTGACTATTACAGGTATGTTCGATTCCATTTTAGTAATAATATCATTAACAATATCTTCCATTTTTTGATTAATGACAGCAATTCCAATTATAGCATTAATAGAAGGCTTTGCAAAACCGTTATTTTGCCCGTCTTCTGCCTTATCGCAAAAATAAAATCCTCGAATAGAGTGGCTATGCTGCGGTTTTATTTTTGCTCTGGCGTTGAATACAAACAAAATACCTGGTTTTTCAAAGCCTTCTAATAGGAAGATGGTCTTTAACCAGAAACTCTGCCATCTTTCTTCTCATTTTGTCATTATCATTTTGATTACTGCCCCAATCCTGGGATTTGATAGCATCCCAGTCCAGTTTATCAAAATCAGATTCATCATTAAAAAATTTTGAATAGGCAATAAGTGCTTGCCCATCGGTAAATACAAATTCACATTTATGGATTTTAACTTGCTCAAAATCTGTCACAAGGTAAATAATTTCATCTTGAGTTCCTTTAAAATCTGAATTACCAACCTTAATGCTCCCAAGCATAGGTGATCGTGGGCAAAAGTAAAAAGGTAGATATTCATGTATCATTCCACACGATGGTACTAATGGAATAGGTTTTGATCCTCGTTTACTGATTATATCTTTATTACCAATATTGATATAATTTGGATATTGAACTAAGTGCTTAGAAGAATATAATCCATTCTGAAGTATATAAGACAAATTTTGGAAGTGAGTAATTCGATAAAGTAAGATACGATTGGGTTTGGGCATCACTCATAGTTAATTCAGTAAATCTCTCAGAAGGTGTACTATTGTTTAAATATCAATATAAAACGTGATTATGTCAATTGTACTCTGCTCATAATGACATGTATAATTTGCAGACACGTTGCAAGAGTACTGATGCTTAAAGTCCATCTTTTATAAATCCAATTCAAGTTAATAGTGTGTGATGGTTATACGTGGTGGTATGCTGAACGAATTAGCGGATAAATCCATTTTATTTGTTTAAACATCCAAAAACAAGATGATTTATCCATGTATATCCCATTTAATAACGAATGAAAAGAAGTACTACTACGCTATTTTATCTAATACTCACAATCGTATTTCTTGCTGAACCCTTACAAGCTCAAACATCAGCAAAAGTCATTGGTGTTATTCAAAATAATGAAGGAGATCCGCTTTTGAGCGTAAATGTTGTCCTTCTCAATCCGGAAGATGAATCGATTGTTACAGGTACAGCTTCCGCAGAATCCGGTGAGTTTTCGATAACAGCAAAACCCGGTTTTTATAGACTACAGATTTCATACATATCTTACTTAGATCAAATCATGGATATAGAACTGAATGACGGTGAAACACTTGATCTTGGCAGAGTGGAACTTCAACCCGATGATTCTCTGCTTGATGAAGTAGTTGTGGAGGGTGAGCGTTCATACATAGAAATGAATTTTGATAGCCGGGTTTTTAATGTCGGATCAGATATTACAAGTTTGGGCGGCAATGCCTTAGATGTACTCGACAATGTACCATCCATATCTACAGATTTTGAAGGAAATGTTAGTTTGAGAGGCAATCAAGGAGTTCAAATATTAATCAACGGTCGTCCCTCGAATCTGGTTCGTGGTGGCACCGACGGACTTGGCAGTATTCCTGCAAGCATGATTGATAAAATCGAAATCATCACGAATCCATCTGCACGATATGAAGCACAAGGCACTGGTGGAATTATTAACATTAAGCTTGTAAAGGACGTAGAACTAGGATTTAGCGGTAGTATTCAGTCTAATGTCGGTTATCCGCAGGATCATGGTGCTGGTGTAAATCTAAATTATAACAAAAACAATATAAATTGGTTCTTAAATCTTGACTTTGAATACGAGCGTGAACCCGAATCGGGTAGTTCTTTCCAAAGCTTCAGCGGCGATACAACTTATGTATTTTATGAAACGAATGATGTGATTGAACGTGAGATTGAAGGGGACATTAATTTTGGTGCTGATTTTTACCTTCCACATGAACAGGTTCTTACCCTTTCCTCGCGGTTCAGTCTTGAACAAGGTGAAGAAGATGGTGATTTATTGTACACCGATTATATTCCAGACAGCCCGGGTATCTATCGCAGAGTTTTTGATGAATGGGGGATTCGACGGCAATTAAACCGGCGAAATCTTGAAGAAGCACGAGAAGCGGATTACGATGCCCGCCTTCAATACGAAATAAAATTTGATGACTCTGGCCACCGGCTGACAGCGGATGCTGATTTCGAGTTTGGTTCGGAAGGAGACGATTTGATTTTATCTGAAGATATAGAACAGGGAACATCCGATTTCAGAAATCAGCGTACATTCTCTGACGAAAAATACCGTGAATTCCGGTTAGATTCAGATTATACACGTCCTTTAGGCGATAATGGAAAATTTGAAGCTGGATTTCGTGTTAATTTTGATTGGTTAGATAATGATTTCAGAGCTGAGGAATTGGTTGATGGTATATGGACACTTCCTGAGAATGGATTAGATGAAAGCGAAAATTTTACGTTCTATGAAAATGTAAATGCCTTGTATTCCATCTATTCGGGTTCAGCCGGTTCCTTTACATATCAAATGGGGGCGCGTCTCGAAAATACAGTGATAAAGACGAAGCTTGATAAAACCGGAGATGGTAGTAACCAAAATTATCTGAATCTTTTTCCAAGTGCCTTTATGTCATATACCATCAGCGAACAAAACTCCTTACAAATAAGCTATAGCCGAAGAATATCACGCCCGTGGTCGCGATTTCTATTGCCTTTCACTGAAATCGATAATTCCCGAAACAGGTCAGTAGGAAACCCTAACTTAAGTCCTGAGTTTGGAAACTCATTTGAAGTAGGATACCTGCGGCGATGGGAAAGCGGATCAGTACTTTCTAGCGTTTATTATCGCTACAGAACAGGAGTTATTGAACGAATTTCTACAATAGACGGAAACGGAATAACTACAAGGCGCCCTATAAATCTTGCCAATGAAAATTCATGGGGAATAGAATTTACAGCCGATCAGGATTTATTTGAGAGCCTTCAACTTTCAGGAAGTTTCAATCTCTATAAATCTAACAGTAAAGGTGAATATGAAAATGTTGCTTATAGCAGCGAATCCGAATCGTTTACAAGCCGCTTAAGGCTCAGATGGAGATTTTTTGATAGTTGGAATTTCCAGGCTAATGTCTATTACCGAGGCGCAAGACAAACCACACAGGGACGGGAATCGGGTAGCGCATATCTCGGATCAGGAATTTCAAAAGAAATTTTTGGAGGTAAAGGAACCCTTTCACTGAGTGCACGTGACCTCTTGAATTCGCGCCAAAGCGATCGTGAAATTATCAATCCAACTTCGTACACAAACAACCAATATAGCTGGTCTTCACGTGCTTTCCGCTTAAATTTTCGATACAATTTTAGTAGCAGACGGTAATTTTATTGTGGACAGGTTTTTATTTTGAGGTGCTGGGAATTTGGATGTCATCCCGGAAAGCCCAATCGATAGTTAATAAATTGGGAAAAGTATGAGGCTTATCCGGGAACTTCATACTTAGAAATGGCTTTCCGTTTATATCCGCGTTAGCGGGGAAAAAGCATAGACAAAAAGCTGCTAACGCAGATTCTATCTCATTCTCATGTCGAAATTGGATCCTCCGAATAAATCGGAACTTTCAGCCGCATAGCGCTCAGTCTCCTTCCCAATATAAACAGGCGTTACTTGCGTCCACGGTAAACAGGGACAGGTCTTGCGGGACAATTTTTTAGTTTCGTAATTACAATCAACCATATTATTCAAAGCACCTCAAAATAAAAAACTACCTTTTATTGTGAGGTTATGAGAAATATTCAGGAATTGAATTTATTTACTCAACTTTCGCAGTTCGATTTGCAGTGCAGCTCGCAGACGGAAGACCGAGGACGGAAGATCAGAGAATCCCAAACCTATTCAAGATGCACGAATTGGCACGGATTGACTGATTTCACGGATTTATCTGAGCCCATAAATCACAAATCAAAAACCTTCCGTCTCCGGTCTTCCGTCTTTCGTCCCACACAACACTTAATATTAAGCACCGAGTCATTGAAGTGCGAAAGTTGAGTTATTTATAAATATCAGATACTATATAATAGCAATGTTACCTTTATTACTCCAAAACATCTACCAGAACATTGTAATTGCGAGTGGCTATAAATATTGCGCCAGCTTCATTGTAATGGACTTCATCAGCCAAGAGCTCATCTGTGAATCCCGTAAACATATCAACAGTAATTATCTGCGATGAAGATATTGTTTGATTTTCGGCTATAGTCAAAACATCTTGTTGAATCTGTCTTCATCTCAAATAGTACTATGAAAATCCTACCCGCACACCGGTAAGTGTTTTACGTAATTACAATTGAATCGATTTGTAGCGCATAAAATCTGTCTTGGTCCAAATTATTTGAAGAAAAATGAGAAAGTATCAATCGGGCTATCTATTTGTCAGCAGAAACAAAACTTTTCGATTATAAACAAGAGGTCGTGATAATCAACTTGCAGCCGGGCTAAAAAAAATTACATATTCTCGCACCAATCAATGTTAACATATCATTAAAAAAAGAAGAAAAAATGGTTTGAAAATGTAAGCGCTTTCACTATATTTCAAATTGTAGAGAAGATGATGTGCTACTATAAATATGATGTTTCCGATTTAAGAAAATCGCTTTTACTCAGAAAACATCTTGATTCTATTTAGTTTAATTAAAATTTGAATATCTGATTTCTAAACGGCATGTATCAAGCGTCCAAATTTATCCTGAATTTGACAATCACCTTAGTGGCGCTGACATTCGTGTTTTTGATGACATCCTGTTCATCTCAGAAAAAAACAGACGAAGAAATCCTCGCTAAAGTTGGCCAATTTGATATCACCAAGCAGCATTACCTGAATGAATTACGCCGCTTTTATGACCGTACGGGTCAGGCTGTTAATCTCGGAAGTGATGTAATGGAAAATGTGCTCAACAGCCGCGTGAACCGATACGCTATCGTTGAGTTTGCCTTTGATAAAGGGTGGGATGCAGAGCCGGAATCTCAGCACATGAAATCGATGATTGAACGTAAGGTGCTGATGGAAGAATTTGAGCGTAAAATCATTCACGCCAATGTGCAAATCTCAGAAAAAGAGCTCCGCGAATTATTCTACAGGGCAAATACAAGTATTCGGGCTTCACACTTGGTTGCCCGAAGCCGTCATGAAGCGGATTCACTTTTTGCACTTCTTGAATCAGGACACACCTTTGAAACATTAGCTAAAGATATTTTTCGAAATTCAGAATTGGCGCAAAGTGGTGGTGACTTAGGGTATTTCACAGTCGATGATATGGATATTTCTTTTGAAGATACGGCATACAGAATGGAAATTGGCGATATTTCGGAACCGGTTAAAACGAATCACGGGTATTCCATTATAAAATTAACGGATATTGTAGAAACGCCTATCGTCACGGAAACTGAATTTGCCAATAAAAAGCAGGAAGTTGCTTCTATTGCTACGAATCAACAACACGAACTTGCCACACGTAAGCACATGCGTGAAACTATAGATGCATTTGAAACCAATCATGAGTTGATTTCCATACTTTGGAAAGCCGTTCAGGAAAACCCGGAAGCGTATTATAGTTTTGAAGCGGAATCGAACATGATATCTTTGAACATTCCTGAAGAGAATTTAGACAATCCGATTGTACAAACAGATGATTTTACTTTTACTGTCAGAGATTTTTTGAAAGAGGCCTATTTTTCCAGTAAGAATCAGAGGAGTTTAGCACGCTCCATTCATAGTTTTACGGAGCAGGTTCACGGCACAGCTTACAGGGTTAAAGCTATGAATACGATCACTTCGCATCCTGATTTTGAAGAACAGTATGTTCAGCGGACTATAGAAGAAACGTTTTTTAATTTTTTGCATGAGCGATTTGAAGCGTATTTAGATGATTTAATTGATATTCCAAACGATATGATACGCATGGAATACACCAAAAACCGTGAAATGTATGTGGAACCACTTCAACTGAATATGGCTGAAATTACCGTTACGTCTCAGGAACGTGCGGATCAGGTTTGGGAACTGCTTCAGCAAGGTCGAGATTTCAACGCAGTTCTTCGCCAATACAGCGCTGATCCTTCAGCACGGGAACACAACGGTGAGCTTGGGTTTATTCCTATCGATCGGTTTGGCATGATGGCACCTTCACTGGGGTCAATTCAGCCGGGTGAGTATGCCGGTCCATTTCAATTAATGTCAAACCGTTTTGTCGTTTTTAAATGTCTGGATCGGATAGAACCAACCCAACTGACACTTGAAGAAGCTGAACCATTAGTCAGAAAGAATCTTCATAATTATTATAAAGATGAGCTTCGTTCTATCAAGATTCAAGAAGCACGAAATCAATTTAATGCAACCATTTTTACTGAGCGATTACACGCCATTCCAATTCAATTATAACAGATGATATGAAACGTGTTACAAAATTCTTTTTTTTAATACTATTGTTCCTGTTCGCAACCGAAGCTTTGTATGCACAAGCCGGGCGGATTACAGGAACGGTAATTGATGCCAACGACAAGCAGCCACTAATTGGGGTTCAGGTTATCATACAGGGCACAACGCAGGGAACAACTACCGACCTGGATGGAAACTATCGAATTCTCAATGTGCGCCCAGGCACCTACTCTCTCGAATTTCGATATGTTGGATACCAAACGCAAATTGTAGATAATGTACTGGTTCGCACCGACTTGAATACTGAAATAAATATGGAAATGCGCGATGCGGTAATTGAAGGAGAAGAGATTATTGTGAGAGCTGAGCGTGATGTGGTTATCAGGGATTTAACGAGTTCAGAATCGCGTGTCAGCCGTGATGATATTGAGCGTTTGCCGGTGCAGGATGTTTCAGAAATTGTTCAGCTTCAGGCCGGTGTAACAGTAGGGCCGGGCGGTAGTATTCACATAAGGGGTGGCCGCGCTTCAGAGGTTTCCTACATTGTGGATGGTGTACGTGTTTCTGATGGATATGACAGCGGACGCGGACTTATAGTAGAAAATCAGGCAATTGAAGAGCTTCAGGTTGTCTCAGGAACATTTAATGCAGAATATGGACAGGCAACTTCGGGTATTGTTAATATTGCCACTCGTTCAGGATCAAACGATTTTAGAGGGAATATTAATATTTATGGAGGAGAATACGGAACAGGGCGCTCATCCTTATATCAAGGAGCACCTCAAGAGTTTGGCCAGGTGAATCCCTTACATCAATATAATTTTGAAGGAAGTATTTCAGGTCCCATTATAAGGGATAAACTAACATTTTTTGTGTCCGGCCGTCGGTTTGCAAATTCCGGACATTTATACGGGTATAACGCTTTTTCACCCCAAGGACCAATCCTTCCACGTGAGGATGATTCAGGGAATTTCATTTGGGAACGCGGCTTCAATGAGCTTGAGCGGACGAATGGTGAGTTTATGAACCGATATGGACACATCATTGACCCTGAAAACCCTGAGCCATGGATTACTATCGTTGAAAATGATGGTGACATTATCAGGTATGAGGATGATGGAACACGGGATAGCAGCAGAGTTTCCATGAATCCATTTGATCGTGTCGCTTTGCAGGGAAACCTTCAATGGAACGCATCCGGATTATTTCGTTTTAATCTGATTGGTAATTACGGTAAAGAATGGGGAACAGGTTACAACCACGGTGGGCGTTTAGTCGCTCAAAATCGTCCGGAATTTCAGAATATGAATTATTTTTTGAATCTCCGTACGACTATCACACCTTCAGCCAACACATTTATGACCTCCAACTTGGCTATGAGATATAATGAATCGGAAAGTAGTTTATATGGTGACCCTTTTGATAGAAGATACTTTAATTTTGAAAGAGCCGGTGATTTTCCACAGGAATTTCAGGGAAGAGATGGCAGATTTTCGCGCTTTGGCACCAGTAATGGCTTTTTTGACCGTTCTACCAGAACCCTTATTGGAAAGTTTGAAATCAATAGTCAGGTAAATGATCAGCACTTTGTAAAAGGTGGAGTTGAAGTGCAAGCCGATATCCTCAATTTCCGTTCATTTAGTTTAGTTCCTTTAACAGATGGTGGTGAGGTTGAAATACCTGAAAGTTTACCATTAGAACTCATAGAAGGGCCACTGGCACTTGAAATGGGCATACCGATTGTAAATACTATTGGCCATGAATCATGGAGACGTATGCCACTGACCTTTAGTGCCTTCGTACAGGATAGAATTGAATATGAGAATCTGATTATCAACGCTGGCCTTCGCTTTGATTATTTCAAACCCTTTGGACGGATTCCATCCGCTGACAGACCGAACTTAACATCAAGATATGATTCCAGGACAGATGATTTTTGGAAGGAAGCCAGTGCTAAGTATCAAATAAGTCCTCGTCTTGGTATCGCGTATCCAATTTCAAGTAATGGAGTAATTCACTTTAGTTATGGCTACTTTTTCCAGATACCTGATTACAGCAGATTGTATAACGGAGATAAACTCATTCTGCAAAGTATTTCGGGTGTGCAGGGACCATTTGGAAACCCGGATTTGAAACCGGAACAAAGTGTAAAGTATGAACTGGGTCTTAAACAGGAAATATTTACCGGTACTGCACTTGATATAACAATTTTTTATGAAGATAAAAGAAATTATGTTTCATCTGGCCCAATCAACCCAACTTCAGTACCAAGTGTAAGGTATGGAACCTGGATAAACCGTGATTACGCGAATATTCGTGGTATTACTGCTGCTATAAATCAGCGTATTTCTCGCAGGGTTAGTTTTGGTGTAGATTACACATTTTCAATTGCAGAGGATTCCAACTCTGATCCGGCGGCTGAATTTTTTGCTGCTGTAGCATCCGGCGATACTACTGGCACAAACCTTGCCCGATTCCTGACCAATGCAAACTGGGACAGGACACATGTTCTTAATTCAACGTTCTTCTATGCCAGAGATACCTGGGGTTTTAATATCCTGCAAAGATTTAGTAGCGGATTGCCCTATACACCTTCTGCCGGAGTTCCGCGCAATGTAGGTATCACCTCTACCGGTGATATTATTACCAATAGCCTGAGAATGCCCATATTCTTTTCTGTTGACTTAAATATGTATAAAAATATTGAAGTTAACGGCTACAAAGTCGGGCTTTTCCTCAATGTCTTCAATTTACTTGATAGCCGTAACCCAAGTTCGGTTTTTACCGATACGGGAAGTCCCGATCTACCACTTAATCCACTGGATGATGCCGAACAGGGCTGGTATGAAGATCCCACACGCTTTGCTGAGCCACGCCGCGTTCAGTTTGGCATTCAGATGTCCTTCTAATGAATATTCTTTTTAAACAACGACGGAATATGTTAAACCGAATTACAACACTTGCTCTCGCGCTTTTTCTTTTAACAGCAGCAAGCTCACTATTTGCCCAAAACGGCAGTCATCAACCGAGTGATGAACGCTCTTCCTTCGAAGAACGGCGGAAGTCTATTTTGGATGCCAATACATTGCGGGCATCCTATCATAATTTTGGCTTCTCAGGGCGCACAAGTGATGCAAACGTAGATGAACTCTACTTCGAATTTCCCAAAAATACAAACAGACGTTATATTTACTTTGTATCCATTTTTACCGGTGCCGAGGTAGTCAATCAACAAGATCAAAGCGATACGCTTCAGGTCGTTATCTCTCCCAACTATCGCACGAATCCACAAACCGGAGAGAGCTGGGACAAAAACCCAGTAGTTGGATATTTCAATCCTAATTCTGATGAACTTGCTCGTAGCGACAGAGGTCCGGGTTCTGCACAGGGAAATACATGGCCTGCATTCTGGCCGGATAAATTGGATGATCCTAACGATCCCGGTTGGCCAAATCAATGGAATGGATTTTTCGGAAAAGATATTTTCAATGCCGATCAGGAATTCTTTTATCGATCCGGCGATGACCTTTACACCCGTTTTTCAAGTAACAATCGCTGGCTTCCCGATACCAGCGACCCCACACGTGGTGGGCTGGGTCTTATGATGGATACACGTATTCTGGCTTGGACTCAAAACCTTATTTCAAGTGTTCATTTCAATATCTTTGAAATCAGAAATGACAGTGAGTTTGACTATGATAAAGTGTCATTCATGCTCTGGACGGCTGATTGGGTAGGTACTCCCGATCAGGATGAGCCATTTTTTGATCAGGAACGATCTATTGCATTTTACACCGATATCACTCCAACGCAATCTCCCCCCGAATTTGACGGAAATCCAATAGGGGTTGCGGCCATTCGTTTCCTTGAAACTCCTGGTAATGGCATTGATGGAATTGACAATGATGGTGACAGTGACTTTTATCTCGGTGGTGGAGCCTTTTATGATCCGGGTAACACCGATATTTATGATTTACTTACTACAGCCGCAGGTGGTTTTTTTGACACTAAAGCTACCATCAGTGAGCAAGTAACACCATTATTTACCGAAGCAAGTTATCAACCAAGACAACTTTCACCCGGCGATCCAATTGTGTTGATTGATGAAAACGGGAACAGAATTATTAAAAAATATCCACCATCGGAAGCTGGTGACGTATCTGTAATAACCTATGACGCCAAGGAAGATCCAAGAGAGGTTTTACTACCTGCCGGTGGTTTTACCGTTCAGGAAGATACCGTATTTGCGCGTCATAGAAACCTGATTGATGATGACCTGGATGGCTTAATTGATGAAAACCAGCCCAATCATTTAACACTGACACGTTTTCTGCCTGGCCAATCGCAGCCAACAACGCGGGCTGTTCGCCATAATAATTATATTTGGAGTGGATTCTTAGATGGCCACAATGGTTATCCGGGAATCAGTGATGATGGATGGGCAGAAGAAACTGATGGTGAATGGGTTGCTACGGATAGCCTTGTGATTCAAAGAGGAATGATTGTACCGGATTCATGGGTGGAACAGCGTGTAAACGATGATGCCGATTTTAATCAACTGATTACCGAAATACAGGAAGCACTGCGAGAACTCTACAGTCGCAGGCCATCGACCCCAATTTTCCCTGAATCATTTTTTGACACCTATTATTTGAATGAATTCACATCTGCTCCAATGATTGATGAATCACGGGACGATTTTTTTGATAACAATCTGGATTGGCAACAACGTGATGATGTAGGTATTGATGGAGTTGAAGGTTCTGGCTCCAGGGGTGAAGGTGATGGTTTTGCAAGTTCAGGTGCATTTACTTCTTTCCCTGGTGAACCCAATATTGATAAAACCGATGTGCGCGAAACAGATGCCATTGGTATTACATCAGCAACTTCTATCCCTGCCGGTTCACTGGACTTCAATGATGGTTTGATATGGAGACGCTACATGGTTCCCGGTTTATTTCCGATAGCTCCGCCAGCCACTCAGGATACAGATCAGATGATTACATCTAGTTTCTTCCCACTACGAGCCGGTGCGATTCAGCGATTTGCCGTTGCTGTTTCTGTAGCTCAAACAGGTACAAGTACAAATACGGCTGATGAAGAACTTGTAACCCAACAATTGGAAAATGCATTCCGTGCATTTGATGCCAACTATCAATTTGCTATAGCCCCGCCTCCACCTAATTTACGTGCGGTCCCAGGTGATGGTAATGTTACCTTATATTGGGATGATGAAGCAGAATTAGTGTTTGACCGTTTCCTTGACAGGCTTGGCGTAAACCCAAGAAATTTTGAAGGATATCGCATTTATCGTTCATCAGATCCGGCCTTAGCCGATTCACGTCTTATTACGGACGGGCGAGGTAACCTACAGTTCCTAAAACCAATCGCTCAATTTGACCTTGACAACGGTATCACCGGAAATCATCCGATAGATATTAACGGGCTGGAATTTTATCTCGGAAACGACAGCGGACTTCAAAGGCATTTTGTGGATACGGATGTTATCAATGGTCGCGAATATTTTTATGTAGTGACTGCATACAACAGCGGTGCCGATATTGCAGGGATTGCTCCATCTGAATCACCGGTCAGTATTAGCATCAATCCGGATGGTTCGTTAACGGCCGGCCAAAATATCAAAGAAATCATTCCTACCGGTAACTCAGCAGGTTATGTAGGTCCGGCTTCATTGACTATAAATAAAGTATCTGGTAACGCAACCGGAACCATAATTGGTAATATCTTCGATCCTAAAGAGCTTTTTGAAAGAAATACAACCTATCGTATTGAGTTCCAGGATGAAGAAGTAACCTCTGATGGCGGAGAAACCTATCTCGCAACTAAAGGATATTCCATTACCGATATAACAAATGACCGAGTGATTTATGAAGAACGCACAGATTTTAATGGTGAGGATATTCCGGTATTTGAAGGTGTTAAATTAATTATTGTTAATGATTCTTATACCCCCGCGAGTGTAAAATCAAACGGCGAAAAGATTCACCAATCTTCATTAAAAATGACTAAATGGGAATCCAATCGTAATGTTCAGGCCACGGTTCGTGCAAAAAAAGTAGCCGGCAGTGCCAATAGTTATCGGATTGAATTCAATACACCGAGTATGAAGACTACCCGAACGGAGCCAATGCAGGTCAGTAGAGGTCAGTTGGTACGGCAAATTGCTTCTCAGGAAGTTCCGTTCAGAGTGGTGAATGCCGACACCGGAGAGCCAGTAGAATTTGCCTACATGCCGAGTTCGAATATTAATAATAATGCACGCTCTCCAATGCAGTTTTCGGCTATATATAACAAAGAGCACCGAAAAACGGACAGCGACATTATTTTCATAAAAGAATCCAATCCGGTCACAGGTGAAAAAGAAGTGGCGTGGGAAATCAATATTGAACCCTATGAATCTGGCTCAGTATTTAATGCAATGCAGGGTGAAGTGATACATCTTTCACAAAGTACTGAGTTCACAAGTGATGATGTGTATGAGTTTACTATTGATGACACGCATTTCCCAAGTGAGGATACTGAAGTTGCCAAAACTCGAATGGACGAAATTAAGGTAGTTCCTAATCCATACGTGGTAACTCATCTTGCCGAACCTCGTCCTTCCGGTGCAGATCAAACAAGAATAAGAAATCTGCACTTTATCAATCTTCCTGCACAATGTACCATCAGGATATTTTCTATCTCCGGCAGGTTAGTGCAGACATTAAATGTTAATAATTCTATCGACAATGACCGCTACATCTGGGATATGCTTACCAAAGATAATCTGGAATTATCGTACGGGGTATATATCTATCAGGTAAGTGCACCTGGAGTGGGCGAGAAAGTCGGCAAATTTGCGGTCATTAAATAGGGACAAAGTCAATATGAAGAACGTGATAAAAACCATACGAACACTAATGCCGGCTTTGGTGCTGGCGGTGCTGGCCTTCGGGGCAGACATCACCCATGCGCAGGTGATTTCCAAGACGGGAACATCGGCGGCACAGTTTATGAATATCCCGATCGGAGCCCGTGCAGTGGGTGTTGGCGGAGCGATAACCGCCTCGGTGAACGATGCCACGGCGATGTACTGGAATCCGGGGGCGTTGGCTTCGGTTCGAACGCGGCAGGTTCATATAGAGCACTCGGAGTGGTTCGCAGACATACGGCATAACTTTATAGGCGTGGTACTACCGTTACAGGGAGCCGGAACGCTGGGTTTGAGCGTGGTAGCCCTGACGATGGATGATATGGAAGAAACCACTTTTGAGGAGCAGAACGGAACAGGCCGTACATTCGGAGCGTATTCCTATGCGGCGGGAATCACCTATTCACAATTTTTACTGCGTGATTTTGCCATAGGCGGCACGATTAAGTACATCCACGAGCAGATATGGAACAGTAGCAGCGGAGGAATGGCATTTGATTTGGGAACCACCTACGTAACGCCTTTCGATGACATCCGGTTTGGGGTTCGGTTGGCGAACTTCGGACAGAAACTGAATATTACAGGAAAAGACCTGAATGTGCCGGTTGACATAGACCGGGGCAATACGGGCAATAACCCGAACATACCGGGTACCCTGGAGACCAAAGATTTTGACCTGCCGCTGATGTTGCAGGTAGGCCTGGCCTGGGACGGATACAAAAGCGAAACATTGCGCGCAACACTGATGGCCGACGGGGTAAGCCCGAGTGATGACAACCAAAGTGTGAATGTGGGTGTAGAGCTGGCCTTTTTCGAAGAACTTTTTGCCGTACAGGCTGGTCTTCCGGAGTTGTTTCTGGATGACCGGGTGTTTGAATTTGCCCTTGGAGGCTGGGTAAATTATGAGGTGAATAACGGGTTGGGCCTGAATATTGGGTACGCGATGCAATCCCATAAATATCTGGGACTCACCAACCGATTCTCTCTCAAAGTTAGCTTCTGAGGAAATGCGTATGAAAACGAAATTGATACAGAAAACTATAAGCGGAAAACCGCTAATCATGAAAAAGTCCAATCTGATAATGAAATTCTATTTATCGTTATTCAGCCTGTTGCTGTTATCAACTTTACAGGTTGAAGCGCAGCGCTCACAGCAAAACGATGCCGGATTACAACAGGCCGGCCAACCTACTCCACCTCCAAAACCCAATGTAAAAAGTGTAATTGGCGATGGAAGCGTTACCCTTTATTGGGATGATATAGCTGAATCGCATTTTGATCCATTTTTTGATGGATATGTGATTTATCGCGAACAAATAGCCCCTGGGCAATTTAATGAAACACTTGCAAACCCTAGAAATTTTGAAGGATATAAAGTTTATAAATCAACTGATCCTGAATTTTTAAGTGCGTTGAGAATTACGGATAATCAGGGAAATCCTAGCAGACTGGCATTTGAAGCAATCTTTGATCTACCTAATGACATCTCTGGATATCATCCGTCTTCCATTGACGGGCAGCGGGTCTGGCTTGGAAATGATACAGGAATCCGCCGATTTTTTCAGGATGACGGTCTGGTCAATGGTCGTACATACTATTACGCGGTTGTTAGTTATACCTCCGGAGATGCCACTCCTGATTTTGAATTACCAACCATTGGTGAAGATGGCTCGATTATCGATCCACTTCCTAATTCAATTTATACATTTCCACCTCTTGAGTCTGAATTAGACATAGAAATTCAAAATGACGGTACGGTAATAACCGGTGTAAACGTGGTAAAAGTGGTTCCTCAAAGTGGTGCTGCGGGTTATGTGCCACCTGTTGACCCCGAAGTAGAACGGGTAACAGGTAGTGGTCGTGGAAATATTTCGGTCTCCATTGTTGATCCGCTTAGGCTAAAAGGTGGTAATAACTATGAAATCGTTTTCCAGGATACTTTGGTAGATGGTGTATTACCGGGTTCAAAAGATTTGGTTACCAAAAACTTCTCATTAATAAATCAAACATCTGGTGAAGTTATTTTTGATGAAGTGGAAGATTTTAGCTCTACTCCATTGCCCATAGTTGACGGTTTACAACTCACAATTGAAAGTGAAGCAGATCGGGTTAGTCCGGATTTAGAGAATTCTGAGTGGGTAACGGAGCAAAATTCAAATATCCATAATTATGTATTTGGATTATCATCATCAAATCCCGCACCAAATGATTATAGAATAGAAGTATATGATGAGAGTGTTCGCCAATCTGTTCCTTTTACAATTGTCTCCGGTAACTCAACACTTGATCTTCCAGCTGAAAATGTAAACATCAGAATTTTTAATACTATTACGGATGAAGAAATAGATTTTGCCTATTTCACCAATCCAAACTTGCCACGGGATTTACGCGCAGCGGTCATGTTAGATCAGACTACAGCTGTTATCAGTGGTGCAGCCGGTTTGGTACAACGAACAACCGATGGGGGCGAAACCTGGGATGTTGCGGAAACAGGGCAAACCGTTCGATTAAATGGTTTAAGTTTTATTGATGCGCAAAATGGTTGGGCTGTGGGAAGGCAGGGAACCATCTTGAGAACAACAGATGCGGGCGAAACCTGGTCTGCCCGGCAGGATTCCGGAACAGATGTCATTTTAAGAGGTGTTTTCTTTGTAAATAGCAATGTTGGGTATGCAGTTGGAGACAGTGGAACCATCCTGAAAACAACAGATGGTGGCGAAACTTGGTCAGCTCAAGATTCAGGTGGAACACGCCGGTTAAATGATGTTTTCTTTACCGATGAAAACAATGGATGGGCAGTCGGGTTATTAACCGTACTGCAAACTACAGATGGTGGATCAACATGGACTTCGGTTCCTCCGGGAGTTAGCGCTGAGTTTTTCAGCCTGTATTTCCTGGATGCATCTACCGGATGGATTGTGGGAACAAATGGCCGCATCCTTAAAACAACAGATGCCGGTGCAACATGGGAAAACCAATCTGATTCTTCATTTCAAACGCTAAATGAAATCAAATTTGTAGATGACAATATTGGCTGGGCTGTTGGTAACAACGGGTCTATCATAAGAACCGAAGATGCCGGTGCCAATTGGGAAATTCAGGATAGCGGTTCACAGGGTACTCTTTACAGTGTTGGTGCATTTGATGCAAATACGGCCATAATAGTAGGAACTAATTCTATTAGAATCAGAACCAGTGACGCGGGGAGTACATGGACTCTCACGGAAAATTTCAGGCGTTTCCGTGCTGCTTTTGACGATAATGGAACCCCGAGAAGTGACGCTATTTATTTCCTGGAAACTCTACCTTTTCTTGATGATAATACCATCAGAGATACCTGGCGTGTTTCCATGTTGCCACGTACGGAAAACAGTGAATTCGGCCTTACGGTTGATCCTGTTGGTGATGATGTACTCAACTTGTTCACGGTTAAACCATTTACATCAGCTGATTCGTATTCATTCCGATTAAGTGATGAAAATTTACCGGTAATAGATAATGAACTTGCTAAAGATGAAATGAGCGAAATTAAAGTAGTTCCGAATCCTTATCTCGCTGCTCATGTTGCGGAACCGGCAGGTGAACGACAGTTGCATTTTATTAATCTCCCTCAACAATGTACGATTCGGATTTTTACCGTTTCCGGTCGTCTTATCCAAACACTGAATGTAGATAATCCCTCAAATAATGACCGATTTATTTGGAATATGAGAACAAATCGTAATGATGACTTGCCTTACGGGGTATATATCTATCAGGTAAGTGCACCTGGAGTGGGCGAGAAAGTCGGCAAATTTGCGGTCATTAAATAGGGACAAAGTCAATATGAAGAACGTGATAAAAACCATACGAACACTAATGCCGGCTTTGGTGCTGGCGGTGCTGGCCTTCGGGGCAGACATCACCCATGCGCAGGTGATTTCCAAGACGGGAACATCGGCGGCACAGTTTATGAATATCCCGATCGGAGCCCGTGCAGTGGGTGTTGGCGGAGCGATAACCGCCTCGGTGAACGATGCCACGGCGATGTACTGGAATCCGGGGGCGTTGGCTTCGGTTCGAACGCGGCAGGTTCATATAGAGCACTCGGAGTGGTTCGCAGACATACGGCATAACTTTATAGGCGTGGTACTACCGTTACAGGGAGCCGGAACGCTGGGTTTGAGCGTGGTAGCCCTGACGATGGATGATATGGAAGAAACCACTTTTGAGGAGCAGAACGGAACAGGCCGTACATTCGGAGCGTATTCCTATGCGGCGGGAATCACCTATTCACAATTTTTACTGCGTGATTTTGCCATAGGCGGCACGATTAAGTACATCCACGAGCAGATATGGAACAGTAGCAGCGGAGGAATGGCATTTGATTTGGGAACCACCTACGTAACGCCTTTCGATGACATCCGGTTTGGGGTTCGGTTGGCGAACTTCGGACAGAAACTGAATATTACAGGAAAAGACCTGAATGTGCCGGTTGACATAGACCGGGGCAATACGGGCAATAACCCGAACATACCGGGTACCCTGGAGACCAAAGATTTTGACCTGCCGCTGATGTTGCAGGTAGGCCTGGCCTGGGACGGATACAAAAGCGAAACATTGCGCGCAACACTGATGGCCGACGGGGTAAGCCCGAGTGATGACAACCAAAGTGTGAATGTGGGTGTAGAGCTGGCCTTTTTCGAAGAACTTTTTGCCGTACAGGCTGGTCTTCCGGAGTTGTTTCTGGATGACCGGGTGTTTGAATTTGCCCTTGGAGGCTGGGTAAATTATGAGGTGAATAACGGGTTGGGCCTGAATATTGGGTACGCGATGCAATCCCATAAATATCTGGGACTCACCAACCGATTCTCTCTCAAAGTTAGCTTCTGACAGAACTATTTTCACTAAACGGGAAACCGACCAAAAAACCAAAAAAACGAGGTTAATATGTATAAAATGATTACAACTATGCTGGCTGCAGCTTTCATCCTTATTGGGATGGGAAGCTTTCAGCAGGCTGAAGCACAAACGGAGGATGCTGTAAAAGTTACCTTCCGTGTGAATACTTCTACAGTACCTGATACACTGAGAGCAACAGATAATGTTCTCATGCGCGGTGCTTATAGCATCGGAAACACAGGTGATTTTACTGAAGGAGAATATCTTGGACAAGATATCAACTGGGGAACTGAAACACTCTCTATGAATAATGTTGGTGGAGATTACTGGGAGCTTGATGTTTTCATCAATCCGGGTGATGCCATTCAATTCAAGTACTTTCCTATTTTCGCAGACGGTAGTACCACTCAGGCGCCGGATGATGGATGGGAAGCTGGTGATAACCGATTGGTTGTTGTAGCAGAAGATGCCACTGAAGATATTGATCGACCAGTCGATTACTGGAATCACGAGCCTCCATTTGAATCTTTGGAAGACCACAGAGCTGTTCACTTTCGGGTGAATGTGGGTGGTAGAGTAGCCACAAACCAATTCGATCCTGAAGATGAAAACCAATTTGTAGGTGTTCGTGGAGAAGTTCAGGAAGATGGTTCAATTGCCTACAAATTTGTTATTGAAGATGGCGTTGGTATTCAGTGGGAAGATGGAGATGACAGTATTTTTGATACAGCTACTGAAGACAGAACCATCCAATGGAAATTTTTCAACAACGAGCCGCCTCCATCCGCAGAAATCGTAACAGCTGAAGTTGAATTTCAAGCGAATGTTGGTTTGCTAGAGCAACTCGGTTACTTCAACCGTGGAGTTGGTGATGAAGTGGCTATTCCTGGTAATTTTAACGGCTGGGATACCGGAACTTCAATGACTTACGACGAAGCATTTGATGTGTGGAGAAGTACGTTTGAACTAACCCGTGAAGTTGGAAGCCAAATTCCTTACAAAGTATTTATCAAATGGGATGAAAGCCGTTTCGATGAAACTAGTGAAAACTATATTCCTGGTTTGATCTCAGGAAATGGTTGGGAAGAGCCGGGAGCTACCGGCGGTGGTGACCGCTTGTTCGAATTTGGTGCAGGAGCTCAACAAACAGCAACCAATGATTTTGACACGGGTATAGCGTTCTTTAACAGCTTACCAGTTCAGGCATTGATTACTGAAGATGGAGTGGGCGCTTCAACTATGGATGTAACCTTCCGTATTGATATGACAGATGCACTCTCCCATGATACCCCTTTCGAACCTGAAACGGATGAACTCTTCCTGGTTCCGGAAACACCAATCTTTGCCCTTACTCAGGATCTACTTGTTGGTGATGGACAGCCCGGCCTGGATGATGACGAGCAACGTGAGCTTACGCGTTTCACCGCAACGGGTGAAGGTAATATCTATGAACTCACTTTGACACTTGACCTGCCAACAGAAAACCATTTCGGTTTCACAACTACTTTCGAAAAAGAAGATGGTACACGTGTAACACAAGGTGGTGGATTTGCAGCAGGCCGCCGTTATTACCGCTATGTTGAGCCTATTGATGTTCTTGATGACATCACTATTTGGCCAACAGAATACACATTCGATTTGATTGAATGGAAAGCGGAAGATCTTGATTTCCCTGCTCCTCCATCATACGGCTTAGATGATAATTTCCTGGCTGACCTTGCCGGAACCGGAACTGAACTCGACTGGGGTTCTACATTAGTGGCATCTCGTGAAGAGCAGCCTGATAACAAGAATCATTTCTATTCAGCTACGCTCTTTATTCCACTTGAAGGTACTAGTGTAGAAGGTGGAATTGATGCACCACGTCAGATTACACTTAGCCAAAACTATCCTAACCCATTCAACCCGACCACTAACATCAACTTCACATTACCTGAAGTATCCGACGTACGTCTTGATGTATTTAACGTGCTCGGTCAGCGTGTGGCTACCATAGCTAATGGCTCGTTTACAGCCGGTACACACACAGTGCAATTCGACGCAAGTCGTATGGCATCAGGGTTGTACCTGTACCGCTTGCAAGCAGGCAGTTTCTCTACTCAGAGAACAATGACGCTTGTGAAGTAATCTATTCTATTACTGATGCGGGGAGATGTATCCTCGCATCAGTTTTTTTATCACTTTTTGTACGGAATAACAGACCATTGTCAACTACTATTTATGACATAGCTAAAGAGGCAGGTGTAAGTATTGCAACTGTTTCACGAGTGTTCAATAACAGTGAGCATGTATCAGAAAAAGCCAGAGCTAAAGTTCTGAATGTTGCAAATAAGCACGGGTATCATCCACAGGCAATTGCACAAAACCTTGCCCGAAAAAAATCAAAATTAATTTCAGTTATAGTACCGGTTATCTCCAACTATTTCTTTATGGAAGTTCTTGAAGGTATCCAGCATCATTTATCTGATTTAGATTACGATTTAAACATCTACAACATTAAGGCGTCCGATGATATCAATACACAAGTTGAAAACGTCATTAAACGTGGTATGGCTGAGGGCTATCTGATAATATCTGTACACATGTCAGATCAGCAATGGCGCACTTTAAAAAAACTTGGAGCAAAACTAGTATTAATTGATGAATACAGCTCTGAATTCGACTCTGTGAGTGTAGATAGCATTGAAGGAGCTTATAACGCAACCAATCACTTCATTGAAAACGGGCACAAAAGAATTGCCATGATAAGAGCTTTTTTAAATTCAAAGCCCGTGAAAGATCGAGTTTTGGGTTATCGAAGAGCACTCGAAGACGCCGGTGTAACGGTAGAGGAAGATTTAATCGTTACAGGTGTGGATTCTGACAGGGATGGATTCAATGAAAATAACGGTTATGAAGCCATGAAAGAACTAATGAAGCTCCCTAATCCACCTGACGCTTGTTTTTGCAATTCTGACATTCAGGCAATTGGCGCCATCAAAGCCATGCAGGATTATGGTATAAATATACCTATTCTTGGCTTTGATGATATTCAATTATCTCAATTTTTTGGCTTGACATCCATGCGCCAACCGATGATAGAAATGGGTTCAATGGCAATCAAAAAGTTGCTGAATCGGATTGAAAACGTAGATGCCGAAGTTACCCATACCGTTTTTTCACCTGAATTAATTCTGCGGAAGTCAACTGATATTAATGTAAACTCTCAAGATAAACTCGATATTCTGCAGGATTAACACCTGAAACCTTCTCTGATTGCTGACTGTTAAATCATTAATAATGTTGTAGTATTCATTTATTTAATAATGTAATTATTACTATAAATACTTCAATTGTTTGATATGGTTAGCACTATTTTTCCTAATCTCCACTTAACGTTTTCCATTATGCCTTTCTTAAAATCAAAAATTGCGATTTTAATCAGTTTTCTGTTCATGTTTCCCATTATGGGATTTGCACAGGTAATAACAACTGATCCTGTTTTTCCTACATTTGATCAACCCCTTACCATTTATTTTGATGCCACAGAAGCTGATAATCAATCCCTTGTTGGTTATACCGGAAACCTCTATGCCCATACAGGAACCATTCTCACACAGGGTGCAAATTGGTCTAATGTAATTGGTAGCTGGGGTAATAATTCTACACAGCCTCAATTAGAAAATATAGGTGAAAACCTCTGGAAATTAGAGATTGGTAATATCAGTGAATTTTATGACTTGCCTTCGTCGGTTGAAAATGTGCATGAGCTTGCAATGGTTTTCAGGGAAGCTACTGCTTCGCTTGGTGGTGGCAGCTGGAGGCAAACTGAAGACTTGTTTGTTACCATATACGATGAAGCTGTAAGTGTGCTGTTTATTACACCTAATCCCGATCCCCTTAACCCATATTTTGGACAAATTGGTGAGGAAGTTAACGTCGAAGTAGCGGCAAATGTCGGTGAAAGTGAGCTTGAATCATTTCAACTATTTGTGAATGATGAGGAGGTTGTCTCAACTGATGAACTGTCAATTTCATATACACTTAATCTACAGGAAACCGGTCGCACAACCCTTCGTGCCCGTGCTGAAAACACCGATGGTTTGTTTGCTGAAGAAACCGTTTTTGTTACGGTTAACCCTGATGTCGTTAATGAGAATCGTCCGGCAGGAATTGAAGATGGCATTACCTACCACGAAGATAATACGAAAGTAATGCTTTCTTTATGGGCACCCGAAAAAGATTTCGTATATGTTATTGGTGATTTTAATGATTGGGAAGTAGATCCCGACTATTTCATGAAACGTGAAACGAATGGCGATAATGTTCATTACTGGCTTGAAATTGACGGACTCACTCCCGGAGAGGAATATGCGTTTCAGTATTTAATTGATGGAGACCTCCGTATGGCAGATTTATATTCTGAAAAGGTGCTTTCTCCGTGGAATGATCAATATATTTCAAATTCAACCTACCCGAATTTGAAACCCTATCCGCATGATTTTACTACAGAAATGGTAACGGTGATTCAACCTGGAAAAGAGGAATTTAACTGGACGGATGATAATTATGAGCGTCCTGCCCCAGGGGAATTAGTTGTGTATGAATTACTTATCCGTGATTTTCTAGAGGATGAAACGTACAAAAGCCTCGCCGATACATTAGATTATCTGGAACGCCTGGGTGTAAATGCCATTGAGTTAATGCCGGTTGCCAATTTCGACGGGAACGACAGTTGGGGATATAATCCCAATTTTCATCTCGCTTTAGATAAGGCATACGGACCCGCGCATGAGTTCAAGCGCTTTGTAAATGATGCGCATAATCGTGGCATAGCGGTTATTTTAGATGTGGTCTATAATCATGCAACAGGTCAGTCGCCATTGGTTCGGTTATATGGAACAGGCGCTTCAAATAATCCATTGTTGGGCAATGGACATGAGTTCAATGTGTTTAATCACTTAAATCACAATCATCCCTATATCCAATATTGGTTAGACAGGGTGAGTAAACATTGGTTGGAAGAATACCGTGTAGATGGTTTCCGGTTTGACCTGACTAAAGGCTTTGCCAATAATTTCAACAGTAGTAATTATGGTGGATACAATTCTCAGCGTATTGGTAATTTGAAACGTATGGCGGATGAAATCTGGAATGTTGATCCAAATGCATATATCATTTTGGAGCACTTCACAGCTAACAGCGAAGAAACCGAATTGGCTAATCACAGAAGAGGTGAAGGCCGTCAAGGGATGATGTTTTGGGGTAATGTTAATAATCCGTCAAGTGAGGCCTCCATGGGATATCACAACAATAATCAAAGTGATTTCCGTGGCATGTATTACAAAACAAGAGGCTGGAATATGCCAAACCTGATAGGCTACATGGAAAGTCATGACGAACAGTGGCTGATGCTGAAAAATCGGAAATTCGGAAACAGCAGCGGTAGTTATAATATCCGTGATCTTTCAACAGCTTTGGAACGTCAAAAATTAGTCGGAGCTTTCTTTTTATCGAATCCCGGTCCAAAAATGTTGTGGCAATTTGGGGAGCTTGGCTATGGTGGCGGCGAAGGTGAATGCCTGAAACCCGGCGGAGACAGCAATGGTGATTGCCTTGCCAGCGACCCAGACAGAACCGGACGCAAACCAATCCGCTGGGAATATCGTGACGACCCTGACCGCTTTCGCTTATATCAAACCTGGCAATGGATACTGAAGGCCCGCCACGAAAATCCGGTATTTCATAGCTCTGACACGAATGTTCAGTTTCATGATTTTGGCTCATCAACTAAAGTAATGGCACTTGCTCATTCTTCAATGGATGCCATAGTAATGGGTAATTTCGGCGTGCAAAATGCTGATGTTAATCCACGGTTTACCCAAACCGGAACCTGGTACGATTACTTTACCGGTGAATCTATTGAGATTGGTGATGGTCAGCAGGAGAACACGTTATTGCTTGCTCCCGGTGAATTCAGAATCTATACAACTCAACTCTTAGAGACACCACCATCCGGGTTGATTGGTACTTCAATTGACGATGAGTTTTTGGATGAAATCCCTTCAAAATTCAACCTTCATCAGAATTATCCAAACCCGTTCAACCCTACTACATCCATTCGATTTGATGTAGCAGAAGCTACACAGGTAAACTTGACAGTGTATAATATTCTGGGTCAACAGGTCGCTACGCTGGTGAATGATGTTCGTAGCGCCGGAAGTTACACCGTCAACTTCGATGCCACCCGCCTCAGTAGCGGAACATACTTCGTGCGCATGCAAGCCGGCAACAACATCTTCACAAACAAAATGCTGCTTGTGAAATAAGAAACGATTAATAATACACTAAGGCACGATGGCACTAAGTTTTGTACATTTTTAAAGTCATTGTGCTTTAATTTTTTGAGCATTATGAGTGGTAATGATGAAAAATATGAAGCCTTATCAGAAGAACATGAGCGAATTGGTAGCAAAATTGTAGGAGCCTGTTTTAAATTACATAATGATTTAGGGCCAGGGTTATATGAAAATGTGTATGAAACCTGTTTGTCGCATCTACTTGTAAAAGAAGGTTTGAAAGTAGAAAGACAAGTTCGAATCCCTATTGAATATGATGGATTAGTTTTTCCAGAAGGTTATAGAGTTGATTTGTGGATAAATAAACTGGTGATTTGTGAATTGAAGTCAGTTGAAACTATTCATCCTGTTCATAAAATTCAACTACTTACATATTTAAAACTTAGCAATACAAGACTTGGATATCTCATTAACTTCAATGCCCCAAGAATGAAATACGGAATTAAACGAATGATTAACTAACTTTGAGAAACCTTGTGTCATTGTGTCTTTGTGAAAAATCTAAAGCTTGAATTCAACCACCATTAAATCTATGAAAAATATTTTAAGTCTAATTTCGGTCTTTTTAGTTTTGTTTTTGTTCTTAAGTTGCTCAAAGCAAGCTACTGAACCATCGTCTGAACCAGATGTGCCGGAGTGGGCGCAGGAAGCTGTTTGGTATCAGATTTTTGTGGAGCGCTTCAGAGATGGAGACTCAACGAACCAACCAACGCTTCAAACAATCGAGGGCTCATGGCCGCACAACAAACCGGCAGACTGGCAACCAACCCGCTGGACTTTGGATTGGTATGAAACAGAAGACTGGGCACAGGAAAGTGGTCAGGAGTTTTACCGAACTGTTCAAATGCGCCGATATGGTGGTGACCTTCAGGGAGTTTTGGATAAGTTGGATTATTTGCAGGAATTGGGAATCACTGCTATTTATTTCAATCCGCTAAATGATGCACCTTCTATGCATAAATATGACGCACGCAATTATCATCATATTGATGTGAATTTCGGTCCTGATCCGCAGGGTGATTTAGAGCTTATGAAAACCGAAAACCCAGCAGACCCTGAAACCTGGGTTTGGACTTCCGCCGATAAACTCTTCCTTAAAGTCATTGAAGAAGCTAAACAACGAAATATCCGTGTGATTATGGATTATTCGTGGAATCACACCGGAATAACGTTCTGGGCCTGGCAGGATATCTTAGAAAATCAACTTGAATCGCCGTTTGCTGATTGGTATCAGGTCGAACAGTTTGATAATCCTGAAACCCCTGAAAATGAATTTTCCTATCGTGGTTGGGCCGGAGTTGATGAACTCCCACAGTTCAAAAGATATGATACCGTTGAAGAATTCGAGCATGGAGAACTCATCCCCGGAAATTTTCATCCTGAATTAAAAGAACACATTTTTGCAGTAACTAAACGTTGGATGGCTCCCGATGGCGATGTGAGTCGTGGAATTGATGGATTTCGTCTGGATGTAGCCGAACTCATTCCGGTTGATTTCTGGCGGGAATACAGGACTTTTGTTCGAAATATAAACCCGGAAGTTTATCTTGTTGGTGAACTTTGGTGGGCGGATTGGCCGGAGCGTATGATGGACCCAACCGAATGGTTGCAAGGCGATATTTTTGATGCGGCAATGAACTACCGATGGTATCATCCAACGCGCCAATGGCTGGGAGGTGCATCACCAACATTGGAGAAACCTTCTGAATATGTAGCACATTTGGATTCAATTTCTGCAGGAATATCTGATGCAACACTCCGCGCTCAAATGAATCTGACGGCAAGCCACGACACGCCCCGCTTTTCAACATCCATTTTTAATCAGGGGATGTATAAATATCAGGTGAATCCACGGGAAAACACTGAATATGGAATCCATCGTCCTGATGAACGGACATGGAGGGATGTCCGCTTAATTTTGGTGAATCAGTTCACGTGGATTGGTGCGCCGCATATTTGGATGGGGGATGAATTCGGCATGTGGGGAGCCGACGATCCTGATAATCGCAAGCCTGTAATTTGGCCGGATCTTGAATTTGATGATGAAGTCATTCATCCTTTTGGAAAAGAAAAACCAATCGATCAGGTTCGTGCAGATATGGATTTGCATGCATTTTACCGTCAATTAATCCAATTGCGCAAAGATAATCCTGTCTTTTCGAGAGGCGATTTAACGTACGTTTTGACCGATGATCACAAAAATGTTCTTGCTTATGAACGCACATTAGATGGGGCGTATGCATTGGTGATTTTCAACAACAGCAGTCAACCTGCAGATATCGAAATTCCGGTTTCGAATGATCGTCTGACAGATGCGTTGAATGAGGATATGATCACATTCGAAATTGAAAATGGTGTATTGAAAGCAACCATTTTGCCCAAAGCTGCGGTTGTTTTGGTGAATGAATGATGGGATGTATCCTTGTGTAATGACAGACTCTAAACCTGCAAAACGTCATCCGTAAAAAATTGTCTCGGTTTACCGTGGAGCCCTGTTGGTATCACGAATATTGGGAAATTGATTATGGCTTCATCATCCAAAATCCGCAATTTCTTTTAAATGAACCGCATAATGTTTAATGACAGGCTTACTTAAGGCGGTAATATGTCCGGCCTCGGCGGCAGCTGAAAACTCAACGGCTGTATCCGGACTGTTCATTATCCAAATACTATTATTCTCAAATTTGTAAGGTTCGCTTTCTGTTTTATTGAAATCTAAGTAGTAACCAACTGCTTTTTCATCAAAAGGAAGGCGTTTTTTTCGAAGGATTGAAGCTGTTTTCTCCTTTAATTCCTGTTGAATCATTTTAAAGCGATCAGGATTATAAAAGGATGTCCGCATAAACCGACGGTTCAAAAAACGCAGGCATAAATCCGACAGAATCGGGTCTTTATCCTGCGCCCAATATTTGATACAAATGAGCACATCATTATCATCAAGCATAACATACTGATGCAACGTTTCTTTACTAATACCGCGTTTCGCCGTTGGATGCTTCCTGATAAAATATTCTAAAGCAGGTGACGGAAAAAAAATTGTGATGCCATCTTTAATCAAATCACGCGCCCGCTGAAAAATGGAGCGAATCAGTTTATCGGCGCTTAAAACCGTTTTGTGCAAATACACCTGCATATACATCAAGTGACGCGCCATGATGTAATTTTCTATCGCATAGATTCCTTTTCTCTCAACGACCACCTGATCCTGATGAACACGCAGTGTTTTTATAATCCGGTCAATGCCAATAGAACCTTCCAGAACACCGGTGTAGAAACTGTCGCGTTTGAGATAATCTAACCGGTCCACATCCAATTGAGATGAAATAAGTTGATGCAAAAACTTCTTTTTGTATTGATTGGTGAAAATGGATATGGCCGTCTCTAATTCACCTTTAAACTCTTTGTTCAATTCCTGCATGAGCGCAAGCGTCATCGTTTCATGGCGAAAATCACGTATCAGCGTGTGTTCAAGGGTATGCGAAAACGGACCGTGACCAATATCATGCAGCAAAATAGCCGCAAGCATGGATTCGTGTTCCGTGTTGGTAATCGTTGTGTTTTTATCGCGGAGGCTATTCAGCACTTTCAGCATCAGTCCAACTGCTCCCAAAGCGTGAGAAAAACGGGAGTGTTCGGCTCCGGGGAAAACGGTGTAAGCCAATCCTAACTGACGAATACGCCGCAACCGCTGAATGTATGCATGATCTAATAATCGCAGAATGGTACCCTTTGGTACGCTGACAAATCCATGAATCGGATCGGTAAAAATTTTAAACTGGTCAGTTTTCAAAAAATATCAGATAAGGTTTTCGTTCTTTTTGATGCTCTCATCGGCCATTTCTTTGCGATACGCATCTAATTTATTAGCCAGGACGGAATCATAAGCACCCATTATTTGAAGTGCAAGCAAACCGGCATTCGTCGCATTGCTGATGGCAACGGTGGCCACCGGAACGCCCTTTGGCATTTGAACAATCGATAGCAGACTGTCCAAGCCTTTCAGGTGGCGTGTTTCTACGGGCACACCGATTACGGGCAATGTGGTATGAGCGGCGACCATGCCCGGTAAATGCGCAGCCCCTCCGGCTCCGGCTATAATCACTTTAATGCCACGTGAACGCGCTTCTTTTGCGTAAGCGGCCATTAGGTCAGGCGTTCGGTGCGCAGAAACGACTTTCGTTTCACATGTAATACCAAACTGCTTGCAAATGTCACTCGCGGCTTTCATAACCGGCCAGTCAGAATCACTGCCCATAATTATTCCAATTTGTGCGGAATGTTTGCTCATGATGATTTATATGTTTTTGACACTTTGCATGTCATTAAAAATAAGTAATTGTCAGGTTTACGCAATTTCAAAATAAACATATCTCTTTTCAATATAGCAGGTTATAGTAGAATAGTGGAATCAGCTTTTTGAGCCATTGTCAGACATTCCTCCACATCGCGTCCGAGAACCGTTACATGCCCCATTTTTCGGCCAATTCTGCTTTCTGATTTGCCATAAACATGGATATGCAGGTCTTCCAAATGTCTGAGATCAGATGAGCTTTCTAACACCGCCGGCGCATTTCGTTTTCCGAGAAGATTCACCATCACCGCAAAGGGTTTGCGCATGCTAACGGCTTTCGGAGGCAATCCGATTACACACCGAACGTGATTTTCGAACTGAGACGTTTCACATGCTTCAATGGTGTAATGTCCTGAATTATGAGGCCGGGGAGCTGATTCGTTGAGAAGGATTTCGTTATCTGCTGTCAGAAAAAATTCAAATGCGAACAACCCGATTCCATCAATAGCCTCCGTAGCGGCAAGAGCCAATTCACAAGCTTGTTCTCTGAGCGCTTTTGGGATGCGCGCCGGAGCAATCACCGTTTTACAGATATGATCTTCCTGAATGGTTTCTACACACGGATACACAACGGTTCCAAGATGATTCCGTGCCACCAAAACGGCCAATTCACGGGTAAACGCAATGCGCTCTTCAGCAATGATTTCACGTCCTGACGTGCCACCGAGCTTGGAAAAGGCTTTTGCCGCTTCCTCCATGTTCCGGACAGTCGCATTCCCATATCCATCGTAACCACCTTTGCTCGATTTCAAAATGTATGGCCAGCCGAAATCAGCCCCTGCTTTCTTTAAATCATCGGGCTCCTGAATAACCATAAAGGAGGTAACAGGGATGCCGGCTGCGCGAAAGGTTTCCTTTTCAATGCGTTTATTTTCTATTTTTTTGAATGATGAAGCGGTCGGATAAATGGGCGTTCCGGTTTCTGAACGTACTTTTTGAAGAAGTTCGCCATCAAGAAATTCGTTTTCTAATGTGATGACATCTGCCCAGTTCGCCAAAGCCTCGAGAGTATTATAATCGGACATTTGTCCTCTGAAAACATGCGGCGTAACCTGTTCCATGGGATCGTTTCTCGAAGGAGATGTGACGGCGCCCACCTGAATGCCATACCGAAAAGCCTGTAAAGCACTCATTCGGGCTAATTGTCCACCGCCAATAATTCCAAATTTAAAGGAGGAGTCTATTTTCATGAATACAATAATTTTAATTTTATGAAACGGCGACTTAAAGAAACCTTGCTTAAGTGAACATGTAGATTTTCTGCATCATTGACTACAATAATGCCTGTTTTTTATCTAAATTTCTCATTAAATCGGCTTATTTTTGAAAGATACAAATAACTTGCCTGAACAACCTCAGAATGAATATAGAAAACAAATTAGAGCAATTAAATTCACGTTATAACGAGTTAACTACCGCGTTGAGCGATCCATCAGTGTACGGAGATCAGAAAAAATTCGCATCCTACAGTAAAGAACACAGCGACCTGAAAACGGTCATTGAGCGATACCATGAGTGGAAAAAGGTGAGCAGCGATCTAGAAGGCGCCAAAGAGATGATTAAATCGGAAACGGATCCAGACATCGTTGAAATGGCGCGTGAGGAAATGAATGAGCTTGAAGCACGATTAGAAGACCTTGAGCAGACCATCAAAATGATGCTCATTCCCAAAGACCCGGAGGACAGCCGGAATGCTATCATTGAAATTCGTGCCGGTACAGGTGGGGATGAAGCCGCCATTTTTGCCGGTGATTTATATAACATGTACCGACGCTACGGCGACAACCAAGGCTGGAAACATGAATTAATGGATCTTTCGACTTCTGATAAAGGCGGATTTAAGGAAATTGTGTTTATGCTTAGCGGAACTGATGTGTTTGCGAAAATGAAATGGGAAAGTGGTGTCCATCGTGTGCAGCGGGTTCCCGAAACCGAATCACAGGGACGCGTACACACCTCAGCAGCAACCGTGGCCGTTTTGCCAGAAGCTGAAGAAGTGGACATTCAAATTAATCCCGCTGACCTCGAATTTGAGGCCTTTCGTGCTACCGGTGCCGGTGGACAGCACATTAATACGACAGATTCAGCAGTCCGTATCAGGCACCTTCCCTCCGGAATTGTAGTGGGTTGCCAGGAAGAACGCTCTCAACACAAGAACCGTGATAAAGCTATGGTAATGCTCCGCACCAAACTCTATGAAGTGGAATTAGAGAAAAAACGATCTGAACGTGATCAAAACCGCAAAAGTCAGGTCTCAACCGGCGACCGCAGCGCCAAAATCAGAACCTACAACTATCCTCAGGGGCGAATGACTGACCACCGGATAAACCTCACTATTTATTCTCTCGATGATTTTATGAAGGGAAATATAGATGATGTGGTTCAGGCGTTGCAAGTTCAGGACAACTTAGAAAAACTAAATGAACTTGCGGAACAATGAGAAAGCTTGCAAATTGATAATGCAATCAATCTGCAAGCTTCCAAACTTTAACCCGGATTATTCACGAAAAGGTGTTTATTTATTAATGAGTAGTTGATTATAAATTAAATACAATACAATAGTTAACACCCAAAATTGAGTGACCAACATTACGGCACACCCAGTGAAGCGATTCCCACTCAGTGATATTTTCTAGTGAGCTTCGTTGAATTGAAAAAATAACTTGGTGAATAATCTGGTTTAAGACTCCGATTCTAATTCTGAAATAACAGGATTTTCTGTAAACCGATCTTCAGGTTCTTTAACAAACGACCATGCAATTGCAGATGCCAAAACGGTAACAGAGCAAATGATGAGCAGGATAGTTTTTTCCGGCACATCTTCTACAACCTCACCAATGGCAAAACTGGAAACCAGTTGAGGCAGTACAACCGACAGGTTAAATAAACCCATATACAAACCCATTTGATTTTGAGCCACTTTCTGACTCATAATGGCAAATGGAAGGCTGATAATGGATGCCCATCCGATACCAACAATCATCATCAGAAAGTAAATGGTAAATGGAGAGTTACCGAGGTAAACTATACAGGCATATCCGAAAGCCATAATAAACAAAGAACCTGCGTGAGTTTTTACCCGTCCAAATTTATTAGCGAGAGGTTCAAGTATTAAAACAGGGATGATAGCGGCGACAAGATTAAGCGTGAAAAAGCTCCAATTCACAACAGAACCTATGGCTTCGTTTGAAAGATCAGGTATTTGAAATTCAACAAAGGCAAAGAAATAGATAAACATGCTTTGAACGCCAATCCAGGAAAAAGAGTGTGCAGCCAATATCTTTTGAAAGCCAATTTTTCCTGCCTCTTCAGCTGATTTTCCATCTTCTTTTGCCATCAGTGCTTGCACAATTAACAAGACACTTAATGCAAGTGCAAAAGTTTCAAAGTAGTAACCGGGGAATTCAAACCCGGAGAGTCGTTTAATGATGGCATAAATACCATATAGCAAAAATCCCCAAAGTGGACGAATATTCATGAAGACTTCAAAAGGAGAGGCATAATGAATAGGAGTAGGATCCTCATTTTCCATCGATTTGGTAATTTCATCTTCATCCTCACCATAACGACCAAGATACCGTGGTTCCTTTATGAAAAACGGTGGAATTACAGAAAAAAGCAGAACAACCGCCGCACCGATATAAATAAGGGCTATATTGCCAAGTGTGGCGCCGATAAAGTAGGAAAGTACTCCGAAAGTACCGGAGACAAACTGCATCCAGGTATAACCTTTGGTCCGCGCGCGGCCTTCTGGGGTAACATCGGCGATGATGGAGCGGGTAGGGTTAAATGATACATTGATGGATAAATCAAGCACCATTGAAATCACAATAGCAATACCAAGAATGGCTTCTACGCCAAGTCCGGCCTGAATGATGCCAATGTTTGGTAGCGCCAACAACATCAGCGAAGCAAGCACCCCTCCAACAATAATGAACACGCGTCTCCGGCCATTCATCACCCAGACATTATCACTAATAATACCAATTATAACTTGCCCCACAATACCGGCGATTGGTCCTGTAGCCCACACCAGGCCAATATCACTTATAGATAATCCATATTCATAGGTGAGCAGCCAGCTAAGAGCGGCAATTTGTATGGAGAGTCCAAGGCCCATTGCAGTTGCGGGAAGCGCAAGCAGTGCATAAAAGGAATTGGAGAGTTTCTTTTGAATGTCAAGCATGTAAACAGTGAATTAAGAATTATTGTAGGTATCTGATTAAAGTTTTCGGGATACAACTCGGGACATCTGATAGCATGGAAAAATCATCAAACCCCTGACAAAGTCGAATTTAATGAAAGCGCTTACTTATTCATAATTCAAAATTTGTTTTTTTTGATTTGCCTTCCCAAAAAGGGTTAGCCTTTAAATTTTGATGCAGAATGACAACACTTACCGCGTGTCATTCTTTAGTGTTCAGTGCAATTCTGAAGTAAGTCGGGTACACACTTTTTAAAGATGCGTAGCTTTAAAAATGAATTGTTTTTACTATTGTATGCGCTATAATTGAGAGAGTAACAGAGAAAAATTAAGAATAAATAAAAATTATATTTTAAAATAAATCAACTATTTAAATCCATTAAGGAAGCTTGCATTGTAAAATATTTAATAAAAATTATGTTTTCTTAATTTTTGTTTCGTATATTTCAATCAGACAAAGAGAAATACGTTCACAGTTACCGTTTAAAAAGTAGCCATTGTTGAAATTGATTGGAGAAAAGAACATGCAAGTCAGAGAAAATGCGATAGTTAGTTTATACAAATCATTGCCTCGGCAGGTACCGGGTCATGATAATGCTATTGAGCAGGCGCTTGGGCTTACAAGATTAGATAAAACTGAGAAACTTGACGTTTTAAACATCGGGTGTGGAACGGGAGCTCAAGCCATCAAATTAGCACAGCTATTACCCCACTCTCAAATAGCCGCTATTGATGAAGAAGCCTCCTATCTCGAAGAGGTAAATATCAAAAAGCAAAACATTACGGGTGGAAGTATTGAAACTGTAAAAGCATCACCTGATAACCTGCCTGTTCAAAAAAATGCAATCGACTTGATTTGGAGTGAAGCTGTTGGCAGAGGATCAGGATTTTTGGAAACACTAAACTATTGGAAAACATTTCTAAAACCGGGTGGCGTTATCGTTCTCTCAGAATTGTCGTGGCTTACAAATAAACGGCCAAAAGAACTGGAAGACTTTTGGATGTCGGAATATCCCGAAATGGGTTCAGTGGCTTTAAAAACGGGACAAATTCAACGATCCGGCCTTATTCCACTCGCGCATGTAGTGCTACAAGAAGAAGGCTGGACGGATAATTATTTTGATCCACTTATGGAGAAGACGCCCTCTTTTTTAAATGAATTCAAAAGTAAAAATGGCACCCTGCATGTTGTAAAGGATATTTTCAGAGAAATGAATATGTACAGTAAGTACAACAGGTACTATAGTTATGTTTACTATGTAATGAGCAAAAGATAATCAGTATCCTCTACAGACGTTAGGTTTGCTGCAGCCTGCATATAAATGTCGGCTGTGGCTTAAACCTGAAAATCCGATTTGAATTAGCATTAGAAAACTGCGGCATTAAATTATCCAAAACAGAAAAAGTGATTCTTTAAACGCTTGATTTGGAATCAGAAATTTCATGTATGTTTTCTGAATGAATTATTATTATCTCAACTTTCGTACTTCAATGCCTCGGTGTTTAATATTAAGTGATATGTGGATGAAAGACGGAAGACCGGAGTCAGAATGTTTTTGATATTTGATTTCTGGGCTCAGATAAATTCGTGAAATCAGTTAAGCCGTGCCAATTTCTGTATCTAAATGGGTTTGGGATTCTTCGGTCATCGGTCTGCTGTCAACACTGCAAATCAAACTGCGAAAGTTGAATAATTCTTATGCAGAAAAGGTGACACAACACGGTTTGTTCAGGTAAAAACAATTAGTATTTTAGGCTGGATATGTGCTGTTCCAATTAATAATGAATATATTTCATATCCCTGCAAATTTGGAGATAGCTTCTAACTTCAAAGAATAATAATGTCAAATTGATTATCTAAACTTATGAAATATCTGATTCTTATTCTCATGCTTAGTATGTTGGGCTTTTCAGCCTGTGATTCCTCTGAAAAAAAAACCGATGAACCGGAAAAAATGGAATCGACAGAACATTTGTTCGAAACGAAATGGGAAGTTGCAGAATTAAATGGTCAAGCAGTTGTTCTGGCTAATGATGAAAAGGATTTGCCATATTTGGTTCTCAGAAAAGAAGAAAATAAAACGATGGGATTCGGGGGGTGCAATAGGTTTAATGGAACTTTTAAAATGGATGGTTCATCTATAGAGTTTTCAGGTGTTGCGGCAACAAAAATGTTCTGTGAAGATGTTATGCAGGTTGAGGATGTCTTTTTTACTTCACTTCAAGAAATTACATCGTATGAATTATCTTCTGACACTCTACTGCTGATGAATGCTGATGGAGACGCCATAATCAAATTGCAAGCTGAATAATATCAGTGTAATTTAAAACCCCGGTTTTTCACCCAGCCTTCAATTCCATTACTCATTTGGATATAAGACCATCCTGACCCTTCAGGCGACTCGGTTGTATATTTGAGGAAGGTATATCCTTCAAATATCAGAAAAACAGGTTCTGAATCAAGATCGGGAGTTTCATAAACTGAGTGCCCGTTTTCATAATATATACCATATTCATACTGTCCATCAAATGAGAAAATGTAAACAGATAAGCCGGCGCTGATAGCACCGAACAGCATGAAAGTAATACTCAATATTTTAACTATGCGCTTTCCTCGTTCTATAAACCAGCTAATTACCCAACATATTACAAATAGATTCAACAGTATTAGCGCCCAAATAAATGGAGTAATATAACCGAGATCAGTGAACAGATATGTTGCCAGCCGGAATGTAGCAAGTTCGGGTATGATAGTTTGACGCTGAGCCAGGCGATTCGTTACAAATTCTACACCTGCTGATGCTTGTGATTCCGTTTGGCGAAATTGTTCAGCTTTTTTAAAATAAAAAAGGGATAATCCTAAAGAATCCATGTACGCATAACTCATTCCCATATTTAAGTAAAGCGGACCCGATTCAAATCCGCTTTGATGTATAGAATGATAAATATCTAATGCCTCGGGATATTGCTGTTGCTCGAAAAGAAAATTCCCCCTGTTAAAAACGGCCTGTGGGTTAATCTCAGAAGAATCCGGCCTTTCAATGGTGGTTGAATCTGCTGTCAAGACACTATAGGATAGCAATAAAGCAGGGAAGAAAAACCCAAATTGTAAGAAGCGTATCATGTGAGTTTAATTACTTTTTGAATGATATTTCTTGCTTCCATCAAATCATTTTCAAAGGATTCAATCATACTTTCGGGAGCATATTGGATGGTTGAAAATCGGTTGAGTAATAGTTTAACCTGTTTGGAAAACTCACTGTCTTGTGATTTCTCAAGCAGGGAATGGGCAATCTCACTATCCGATTGGCCTGTAGCCGGCAGATTAAGCCTGTCAGATATACAAACAGAAATAGCTCTATGCATCAATCCATACGCATCACGCCACTGATTTCTGGATGCATGTTGCTGGGCCTCTGTAAGAGTTTTTACGGCAAACTGTTCAGCATTGGTATGCCGAAAAAAAACACTGTCCGTGCGCATTTTTTGCACATAATTTCTACGATATTTCCCCGCTGCAAAAATGATAAATGGCAGCAACCCAAGTAGAAACAACCAGAATATTCTCAAAGGCATTTGCTGATGCATAGTTCTCCATTCAGTAACACCCACAACCGGTCTCAGGTTTAGTCTGCTTTCATCAACACGGGCACTTACCTGGCTTAAATCACGCCTTACCATTAGTGGAATAGCCGGTAAAGTTTGTGAACGATAGCGTCCGGTACCGGGGTCAAACCAGTAATATTCTGTAGCCGGAATATCAAAAGAGCCGGATTGTCGGGCAATCAATACATCTGTGAAGGTTTTAACTCCTCTGACCATTTCTGAGCGAGTTTGTAAATTCGTATTTTCTTGTGGCTGAAACCGTTCAAAGGCTTCCGGAATTTCAAATTTTGGGTGATTGATTAATGAAATATTACCACGTCCCTCAACACGGGTTACCAATTCAACCGGATCGCCTAAGGATATATTTTTATCAGCTACTTCGCGGGATACCGAAAAGCTGCCTACTGCTCCGCTGAAACCTTCCGGTTGTGGAGTTGGTAAGCGTTTTACTCGAATTTCTTTAGCTTCCGACTGAAGTTCAAGATTTCGCTGTGTACGACCAAATCCTGAAAAGAATCGCTGAGTGGCGTCGTCAAATCTGCCTGAAAACCGAATATTGGCACGGATAGAATATTCACCAACATACAATGTGCCGGCTCTTGTGGGGAAAAGTGCAAATGCTGATAATTCTGCTTTCCGGTATCTCATACCTTTAATGATAACCGATTCCGCTCTCGGTGCTTCACCGTCCTCATTCAAATTATGCAGCCAAAACCCTTCAGTTCTCCATGTTGATGAGGGATTATATGATAGAATGTCGATTTCATTCTTAAAATACAGCACTACTTTCGCTATCATTTGCTGGCCAACATAGGGCGAATCAGTAGATAATTCTAACTGAAGATAAATTTCTGGTAAATCCTGTCGTTGTTGCTGTTCTTCACGTTTTACTATTTCAACCTGTATGGGGTCGGTTTGATACGTTTGGCCATCTATGATAAAACGAAAAGAGGGAATAGTGTAAGTGCCCGGGCGGGCGCCTCGTAATATATACCGGAACCCATAGGTCGCTGATGTTACTCCGTTCACTACCGAAATACTGCTGGATGTTGATGGAACCCTGCTCATCAACGTCAAACCATCTAATGGTGGAATTTCAGGTCGATTCGCGTTTCTTAAAGTAGAACCGCTTACCTCAAGGTTAAGTGCAAATTGCTCGCCTTCAAAAATAATAGTGTTTGAAACCGATGCCGTTACAGATATATCGTCTCTGTTCTGAGCTTGCAACTGAAATGTGGAAAGCGTAAGTAAGATGAATAAAATAAAACTACCAGTCTTTTGCATTCTTCTTTTTTCCATCAACACGATTCTTTAAGAATTCACGTATTAAATCTTTTTCACGGTTTGAGATAGCATTCAAGAGCTGCTCTGCTTCTTCTTCAGTCATATCTGTTTGAGGCTGTGGTTGAGCTTGTGAGGAGCCATCCTCTTGCTGTTCAGGCTCACCATTACCATCCTGATTTTGTTGATCTTGTTGTTCTTGTTGTTCGTTATTCTCAGATGATTCAGACTGCTGATTTTGCTGCTGATTCTGATCATTCTGCTGATTTTGTTCCTGGTTTTGTTGTTGCTGCTGTTGTTGTTCTTGGTCGCTGTCCTGCTCATCTTGTGATGAATCATCATTCTGCTGCTCTTGCTGTTGTTGCTCTTGCAATTGTTTTAAAGCCCACTCATAATTATGAACCGCATCCTCATCTCCCGGATTATCGCGCAAGGATTTTCTATACTGATCTATGGCTTTATCCCACTCTTCTTGCAGGCTGTGCAGGTTTCCTATGCTATAATCGGCAAGTGAACGTTCTTGGGGTGTGCGAGCCAAACCTCGAAATGTTTCGTATTGTTGTAATGCATCTTCAAATTTCCCCTGTTGCGCCAGAGCGTTACCGAGGTTGAAATGAAGTCGGGGATCTTCAGGGTTTTCCTGAAGGGCGTCCCGGTATCCTTGTTCAGCCTCAGCGAAGTTTCCATTTTCATACGCATTATTAGCCTGTCGGGCTTTGTCGGGATCGACAGTGAAAAGCAGTAGAAGTATGGTAAGGAAAACGTGTATATACATGTAATTTTGTGACTACTTGTTATTCATTATCTAAGTTCTTAGATGATGTTTATGTTCAGAGTTCAATTTAAGTTTTGTGCGCCTATTCAAACGTAAAACAAACATAGAGTAAAATACTAACCTAATGTTGAAGTTGAAGTAAACCAACTCCAATCGGCAATTTAAAGTGTCTTACATCTTCTCGGCAATACTCATAACGTCATCAGTCATCTTCATATTGGTAAAAACATTGGTAACATCGTCATTTTCTTCCAATTTATCCATGAGTTTTAGGTTAGAGAGGGCAGTATCATCTTCAACATCCACTTCAGTAAGGGGTAAACGTTGCAATTCCGCAGATTCAATTGCATACCCGGCATCTTCCAATCCGGTTCTGACGTTGTACAAATTTTCGCGTGTGGTTGTTACCTCAAACATTTCATCTTCTGTTTTAAAATCTTCAGCCCCAGAGTCAATTGCCGTGAGCATGACTTCATCTTCAGAAAGCCCCTCTGATTTTAAGCTGATAATTCCCTTTTGCTCAAATAAAAAAGCAACCGATCCACTCGTACCCATATTCCCGCCATGTTTGGAAAAAATGTGACGGATTTCACTCACAGTACGGTTGTTATTATCGGTAGTGCATTCAACATAATATGCAACACCACCGGGCCCATATCCTTCAAATGTTACCTCTTCATAACTTTCGCCCTCTAACTCACCGGTTCCTTTTTTTATAGCTCGGTCAATATTTTCCTTGGGCATATTAGCGGCTTTAGCATTATCGACAGCAAGAGACAGACGGGCATTAGAAGATACATCTCCACCGCCTTCACGCGCTGAAACGGTTAACTCCCTGATGATTTTTGTAAAGACTTTCGATTTAGCGGCATCTTGCCTGGCTTTACGGTGTTTAATGTTGGCCCACTTGGAATGTCCTGCCATAAAATTTTAAATTTAATTTCTGTTTTGGTTTTGGGCAAATATACAAAGAAACGCATCCACAACGAAGATGGTGCCATTTTAGTTTTTTGTGTATCAAATCATTTCTCTGGAACGCTTATCCTGAAAAATGAGTATCATAAAGAAACAAATTCTAATAAAATTTTTGTGTATGAATATCGGAATCGTGTGTTATCCTACCTATGGAGGGAGCGGGGTTGTAGCTACTGAGTTGGGAATCGGCTTAGCAAGAAAAGGGCATAAAGTTCACTTCTTAAGCTATGCGCGTCCACAGCGTTTAAATGCTTTTGAAACAAATATTGATTTTCATGAAGTTACCGTAAATGCTTACCCGCTGTTTGAATATCCACCGTATGATTTAGCGCTTGCAAGCCACATGGTTGACCTTATCAAATATCAAAAATTGGATGTTCTTCACGTGCATTATGCCATACCACATGCTACAAGCGCCTATCTCGCTAAACGCATTTTGGGCAAGCAAGGTAAACCGGTTGCCGTAATCACTACACTTCATGGAACCGATATTACGATTGTGGGATCCGATCCGAGTTATCTCCCTGTCGTCAATTTTTCCATTAATCAAAGCGATAGTGTAACAGCTGTTTCAGATTACTTGAGAGAGGAAACCTATCGAAAATTTGATATTGAAAGAGAAATTGAAGTAATACCTAACTTTGTGGATTTAGATAGGTTCAAACGGATTGAACGTTCACATTTCCGTAAAGCAATTTGCCAGGAAGATGAATTTTTGTTCGCGCATGTTTCTAATTTCCGAAAAGTAAAGCGTGTTCAGGATTGCCTCGTGATGTTTAAAAAAGTTCTTGATAAAGGTATTAAAGCCAAGTTATTAATGGTAGGTGATGGGCCGGAACGTGTTAATCTGGAAGTTATGTGCCGTGAATTCGGAATTTGTTCGCAGGTGCGTTTTCTCGGGAAACAGGAAAAGGTGGAAGAAGTATTATCTATTTCAGATGTCTTTTTGATGCCCTCGGCTTCCGAGACGTTTGGTCTGGCTGCCTTAGAAGCCCTGAGTTGCAGCGTGCCGGTTATTAGTTCGGATGTGGGTGGATTGCCTGCTTTGAATATTGATGGAGAAACCGGCTTTGTCTGTCCTCTGGGCGATACCGATGCAATGGCTGACGCAGCTGAAAAAATCCTTGCCAATGCTGAAACCCTCAAACGATTCTCTGAAAATGCCAGAGCACGTGCCGAGAAGTTTGAGATGTCACGGGTGGTTGAACAATATGAGAACCATTATAAAGATGTGGTTAAAAAAGTGATTGCAGAGCGCGGTGGTTGGGAAGCGTATGATGAAATAGAATCAAAATAAACAAGTTTACTTTCCCAATATTTCCATTTAAATCTACGTTTTAGAATACAACTGAATCTATATCTGCAATCAAAAACAATACGTTAAAAAAACTTTTTCAGCCTATTGCAATTATGTAAGAGAAACACGTATTTACATCTTCAAACATTCCACCAACGTAAATGCCCGCAATTATGCCAAAATCTGCCTACGATTATACCATTGGAATTGAAGAAGAATATCAAATTGTTGATCCTGAAACCCGTGAATTAAGTTCAGCGATTGAAAATATTCTAAGTGACGGCCAGGATGAGTTAGGGAATCAGATTACGGCTGAACTCATGCAATGTCAGGTTGAAATTGGTACCCGCATCTGCCGCAGCTTGAAAGAAGCAAAGGAGCAAATTATTGCCGTGCGAGGTTCCTTAAATCGCATTGCGCGCAAACATGGTGTCAGGATTGTAGCTGCCGGTACACACCCTTTTTCACGTTGGGAAGACCAAAATCTTACAGATAGAGAGCGGTATTTTGGCTTGGAAATCGAGAATAAAGTTTTGGCTCGTCAACTTTTGATTTGTGGTATGCACATGCACATAAGTATTGATGATAAAGATGCTCGCATCGATTTGATGAACCAACTCAGCTATTTTTGCCCACATTTATTGTGTCTTTCCACCAGCTCGCCATTTTGGATGGGTATGGATACCGGACTGAAATCATACAGAAGCGTCATTTTTGAATGTTTACCCCGAACCGGAATTCCACCGGTATTTCGCTCCTGGAATGATTATCAGGAGTATATTGATATTTCCGTAAAAACGAATTGCATCGATGAACCCACAAAAATCAGGTGGGATTTACGTCCATCTCCCAAATACCCAACCCTTGAGTTTCGGATTGCCGATGTGTGTACTAAAGTTGATGAAGCCATAGCTGTCTGCGCCATTAAAATTGCTTTGGTAGCTAAATTGATGCGAATGCGCCGGAATAATCAGTCGTGGCGGATTTATAGAAATGAGCTCATACAAGAAAATAAATTCAGAGCCTTGCGCTATGGTTTTGATGGAAAACTACTCGATCTGGGTCGTCATCGCGAAATAGACGCCCGAAAACTTATTTTTGAACTGCTGACATTTGTAGATGATGTTGTGGATGATTTAGATATTCGCGAAGAAATAAGTTACGTTCATACAATTCTGAGCAAAGGAACTTCGGCTGATCGTCAGCTAAAACGATATCAAGAAACAGGCGATTTGAAATCAGTTGTAGATTTACTTATTGATGAAACCCTTGAAGGTGTGGTTTAGGATTATAACTAAACCGGTCAATACCGTTTTTGCTATTTTCGAACACACTTGCCGCCCTGATGCCGTCGTGAATTTTATTCGCCGGATATTGCCCTCTTAAATTCCGGTGAAGGCCTGTATCAACAGAAACTTTTGATTAAATTCCTAAAATTAAATGAATTGTCAGGGCTATCTTCACCTTTTGAATGAGTAATATTTGTATATAGATAAATATTGATAAAAACAACAATACTCAAAGGACAGAAAAGCGGTTTTCATTCGAAAATGAAAACTAACCTTTAAAATCTAATAGTCGTATTTGAAATACAGTAAAGATAATAGTATATTTAAAACGTCATCAGGACTTTAACTGATGATTTAACAAAACATTGTGTTACAAAAATTTTTAAAATAATCCGGAGAAACGTATGAGTTATCGGAATGAAATAGAAAACAAAAAATTATTAAAATGGGTCGATGAAGTAGCCCAACTAACCAAGCCAGATAAAGTTTATTGGTGTGATGGTTCTGAACAGGAAAATGAAGAATTACTTCAATCACTTGTTGATGCGGGAACATTCAAAAAATTAAATCAAGAAAAACATCCTGGCTCTTATGCCGCATTTTCTGATCCAAGTGATGTGGCCCGCGTAGAAGATAAAACCTTTATCTGTAGCCGGCGCAAGCAAGATGCAGGCCCGACTAACAACTGGATGGCACCCGATGAAATGAAAGGAATCCTCAATGGTTTGTATGATGGCTGTATGAAAGGCCGCACCATGTATGTTATTCCCTTCAGTATGGGCCCGATTGGTTCTGATATTGCCAAAATTGGTGTTGAAATCACAGATTCTGCTTATGTGGTAGTAAATATGAGAATTATGACCCGAATGGGACGTAAAGTTATAGATGTACTTGGCAAAGATGGTGATTTTGTGAAGTGTTTGCATTCCATAGGTGCACCTCTTGAACCGGGACAAAAAGATGTGCCCTGGCCTTGTAACCCAACCACAAAATATATTTCGCATTTCCCTGAAGAAAATTCCATCATGTCCTATGGAAGTGGATATGGTGGAAACGCCCTTCTCGGTAAAAAATGCTTTGCATTGCGCATTGCCTCTACAATGGCTCGCGATCATGGCTGGTTAGCGGAACACATGCTAATTCTCGGTGTGGAGTCACCTGAGGGTGAAAAAACGTATGTTGCTGCAGCCTTCCCAAGTGCTTGTGGTAAAACAAACTTTGCCATGCTTATTCCACCCAAAGAAATGGAAGGTTGGAAAGTAACCACTATTGGGGATGACATAGCATGGATTAAACCGGGCGATGACGGTCGTTTATATGCCATCAACCCTGAAGCTGGTTTCTTTGGTGTTGCTCCGGGAACCAATACCCATACGAATCCCAATGCGATGGCTTCCATCAGCAAAAATACAATATACACGAACTGCGGTGTAACAGATGATGGTGATGTATGGTGGGAAGAAAAAACCAAGGAAGCTCCTGCAAATATGACTACCTGGACAGGTGAACGATACGATCCTTCAAGTGGCAAACCAGCCGCTCACCCAAATGCTCGCTTTACGGCACCTGCGCACCAATGTCCGTCAGTTGACCCGGCATGGGAAGATCCTGCCGGAGTGCCCATAAGCGCCTTTATATTCGGTGGACGTCGTGCTACTGCTGTACCACTGGTTTACCAAGCATTTAACTGGAATTTCGGTGTTTATCTCGCCGCAACAATGGGTTCTGAAATGACAGCCGCTGCATTTGGACAGATCGGAAAAGTCCGTCGCGATCCTTTTGCACAGCTTCCATTCGCCGGTTATCACATGGGTGATTATATCAACCATTGGTTACAAATGGGACGTAAAATTCCTAATCCACCAAGAATTTTTGGTGTGAACTGGTTCCGTAAAGATGAAAATGGAAAATTTGCATGGCCAGGCTTCGGCGATAACATGCGTGTTCTCAAATGGGTTGTTCAACGGGTAAAAGGCCGTGCCTATGGTGTGGAAAGCCCGCTTGGATGGATGCCGAAATATGAAGACCTCGATTGGAGAGGACTTGATTATACTGAGGAAGAGTTCAATAAAGTAATGGATATTGATACGGAAGTCTGGAAACAGGAACTTCTTGGCCATGAAGAACTTTTCAGTAAACTCTATGACAAATTGCCCAAAGAGTTTTTGTTCATGCGTGAACTGCTTGTCTCCGGACTATGGCGCTCACCTGAACACTGGAGCCTTGCGCCTGAGCGCCCTCACTTTTGAGCATGATGAATACACAATAGTATAGTAACTGACAATACTCCTTTAAACGGGATGCTTTGAAATGGCATCCCGTTTTTTTTGGTTTAATGATCATCTGAAATCAAATCAACAACCAACTTTTTGAAGGTTTTGCAATCGATAGAAATTGTTTCTCGGAAAAAAATGAATATTTTTCAATATGAAAACTCCCCTTTTTGAAGAAAAGCAGAAATTTGGATATAACGGAATATGGTTTGCTGTGCTGGGACTATTTCTTTTGGCGATATACGCGTTTGTACAACTCTCATTGATAGGAGTGAGCCAGATTTATTTAATAGCTATGATTCCAAGCATTACGCTTCTGTTTTATCTGCTAATGCTGTTCAGAAGATTTGAGTTAACTATAGTCGTCAACAAGAAAGCACTTGAATTCCAATTTATTCCATCTCAAAAAGAAGTGCAGGTCGTTGAGTGGAAATTTGTGAAGCATGTTGACCTTCGTGAATTCAGCGCTCTCAGACATTTTGGTGGCTGGAACGTCCGGCATGGTGATACTCGTGCATACACTATTGGAGGCAGCAAAGGCGTAGAGATAACATTCACCAATGGCCGGAAATTATTACTTGGTTCGAAAGAACCGGAAAGACTTTATCAGGCTATTCGCGAAGCGAAAAAAGGTAATTGAAACATAAAACCCGCACCGAGTATCTCAATTCACCACGAAAATGGGAAAAGGGAGATCAGGTGCGGGTTATTTTTGCAAGGCCTTCTATTAAATGAAAACCGTGTTATGCATGGGGGCACAACGACCGTTAGCGCATTCAGTGGTATTTCAATCAACGCCTGCCATTTATTCCGTCACTCAAAATTCCACATGAAACTAACACTGCCAAATTTTACTTCATATAAGGATATTTCCAATCTGTTGGCGGCACAAAGGTTTCTTTGATGGATCGGGCGGAAAGCCAACGGAGTAAATTCTGCATACTTCCCGCTTTGTCATTAGTTCCGGAACCTCTGGCGCCTCCAAATGGCTGCTGATTTACAACGGCACCCGTTGGTTTATCATTTATATAAAAGTTACCTGCCGCATTTTGCAAGGCATGTGCCATTTTGGTAATTGCGTATCGGTCTTTGGCAAATATCGCTCCTGTCAGGGCATACGGAGAGGTTTCATCGCAGAGTTTTAATGTGGCGTCAAGGTCTTCATCTTTATAGACATAAACCGTTAATACCGGACCGAAAATTTCTTCCTCCATTGTTTTGAATTTCGGATTACTGGTCAGAATGATGGTTGGTTCAATGAAATAGCCTTTTGAATCATCATAACCGCCACCGAAAAGAATTTCTGCATCGGAGGAATTTTTGGTATAATCGATGTAGGAAGTGATACTTTTGAAGGCTTTTTCATCAATAACAGCACCCATGAAATTGCTGAAATCTTCAACATCACCCATTTTAACATCCGGCATTTCTGCCAACATCTTGTCTTTTATTTCATCCCAAAGAGAAGCGGGAGCGTACATGCGCGAAGCCGCAGAACATTTTTGTCCCTGATACTCAAATGAACCTCTGATAGCGGCTGTTACAACTTCATTGGAGTCAGCGGATGGATGCACAAATATGAAATCTTTACCACCGGTTTCACCCACTATGCGTGGATACGTGCGGTAATTCTCGATGTTATTCCCGATTTTTTTCCACAAATGACGAAAAGTACCTGTTGAACCAGTAAACTGTAAACCGGCGAAATGCGGACTTTCCAGAACGGGATTGCCGACATCAGGACCATCACCCGGTAAAAAGTTTATAACCCCCGGAGGCATTCCGGCGCGTTCAAGAAGGCGCATTACGAAGTAATTGGAATAAACGGAACTGGTTGCGGGTTTCCATAATACAACATTACCGCACATCGCCATAGAAGTCGGCAAGTTGCCAGCTATAGCGGTGAAGTTGAAAGGCGTAATAGCAAATAAAAATCCTTCTAAAGGCCGATATTCTACCCGGTTCCAGATACCTTTTGGAGATGATGGCTGATCTGACATGATTCTGGTGATGTACTCAGCATTGAACCGAAAGAAATCGGCTAACTCTCCGGCTGATTCAATTTCAGCTTGATATGGTGTTTTTGATTGTCCCAGCATTGTGGACGCGTTTAGGGTATCGCGCCAGGGGCCGGTGAGTAAATCGGCTGCCTTCAGAAAAACGGCAACTCTGTCCTGCCAGGGGGTATCAGCCCATTTTTTACGGGCTTCCAGCGCGGTTTCTATGGCAAGTTCTACTTCTTTTCTGCCGGCTTTATGAACGGTAGCGAGTTTATGCTTATGATTGTGAGGAATGACAACCGGTGCTGTTTTACCCGTAAAGTATTCTTTTCCTCCGATAATAACCGGTATTTCAATTTCTTCGGATCGTAATTCTTGAAGTTTTTTCTTCAGGTTTTGTCGTTCTGTAGTACCCGGAGCGTAAGAAAAATAGGGCTCGTTATACGATTGTGGTACTTTAAAATATGCTTGTGACATGCGTTATCCTCAATTAAATTCGTGTATGAATATTCTGTGTAGAAAACCGCTTTTTTTAATCCAAATACTGATTAAGCGGTTAGTTAATAATGGTATGAAAATACGGCTTAGTTCACTTAAATCTAAATAACAAAGGGTACTATAGTGGGAAAAATCGGAATGTAAATTATGGTTTAAAATCAGAGGTAAGGCATGTGCGAATCGGGGAGGTGAAATTTCTGAAACGGATAGGGATTTTTAATTTCATAGGAAATTCAAACCAATCATCAAATTACGCAACTTTCGCTTATAGAAACCCGAGTTTTATTCTCATGTAATAGTATGTCTTCACTCTTCTTGTATCCCTCTTTTACTCTTTGTTGCCCAAACTCCTTGAAACTCTGCACTTAACTCTTCGAAAGCCGAGTAATTATCTTTGGTATGTGTAAAAAAAAAGCCATGCACGGTTACAGTACATGGCTTTTCGTGTCAAATAAGCTCAATTGATCACATATAAACTTGAAGAGAAATAGTAATATCAACCTCATCAGAGATAACAGCAGTTGATGCAAAATCGCCTACACCTACACCAAAATCATTGCGATTCAAAGTAATCATACCAAGTAAGCCTGCTCGGGTAACTTCCGGGTCACGCATATCCGGGCCTGCACCTGTTAACTCAAAAGGTACTGCAACTTCTTTAGTAACATCCTTAATGGTCATTGTTCCATGAGCCATGTATTTATTATCACCGAGCGCTCTGATATCGGTACTGCGAAAGTGCATATCAGGGTAGGTTTCCGCATCAAAGAAATCAGCTGTGCGAAGGTGTCCATCCCGGCGGTCAACATTAGTGTCAACACTTGCAACTTTAATAACTACATCAAAATGACTTCCTGATGGATTTTCCGGATCAAATTTGATTGTTCCTGAAAAATCATGAAATGTTCCCGGAATAGGATTAAAGTAATGATTGACGGTAAAGGAGATGTTACTGTGATTGTTGTCAATTGTCCATTCAGGCGCCTCACCTGATTGGGCATTTAAAACATTCAGAGAGAATGCCAGCATTAAAACGAGAGTGATTGAAGCAAGTTTTTTCATAAGAATTATACTTTTAGGTTAATAGTTGACTAATAAACTAATTACTTGCCTAAAGAGTTCCCATCATTACTTGAAAAGTTAATTAACCTAATGTTAGGCAGTAGCTAAGGTGTTATGTAGCTGTTTATGCTCAATGACCTTTGTATTTTGATATCTTAGAATATTTTTAATTGCGTACTAACCAAACGTCAAATTTTGAGAATCGAAAGACCAGTCAGTTGGGAATCCATATATGTTGAATTAAAGCTGAAGTTGAGCTGATCTTTAGAACAAAAGGAGGATGACTCACGTCTTTTCGAATAAAATAACAGTTTTGAAAAGCCTTTTATTAGGTAGTTTCAAAAAAAACTGCATATTTTATTAGAAATAATACGTTGAACAAAATTGAGAAGAATTATGTAGTTATCTTCGGATAATAAATTTAAAAACATGAAAAATGATTTTTTTTTCTAATTTTGTATAATTATTCTTGAATTAATTAGTTAATAAAGTATTCAAATCAAATAAAACACGACAAAAAATAATATGATGAATTTTAAAAAATCAGCCCTTCTAATAATCGCAATGTTCTTAAGTTTTGCTACGCTACAGGCGCAAGACATGTCACTTGATCAAAAACAAGCTCCTGATATTGATCCTGTAACAGATGCAGAAATTAAAAGTCTTGTCAAAATAAATCTGGAAATCCAGCCTATTCAACAAGCACTGCAAGGAAAGATGATAGAGGAAGTTGAAGATAGTGGGATGGAGCTTGAACGTTTTTCTGAATTGATGGGCCTAGTACAGCAAGGTCAAGAAATTGAGGAAGTGGAAGCAAGCGATGAAGAAAAAGAAACCATCAGTAAAGTAGTGGATAAATTAACCGTGCTTGAAAATGAGTCTGATATGGAAATTGAGAAACTCATTGAAGAGAATGGATTCGAATTAGAGCGTTTCCAGGAAGTTTTCGCAGCTCTCCAGTCAGATCCTGAAGTTCAGGAACGTTTCATGGCTGCTATGAGTGAAGCTACTGAACAAGGTTAATTGCAGATTCTAACCTAAAACAATAACCGTTTTATATCGGTTGCAAAATTTAAGCCCGTTTGCTTTCACAGTAAACGGGCTTTTTTAATTATATAGCATTATGTTTTTGCAGGACTAACCCATGGGTTTCCCCTCAGGCTAAAACGATAAGGTAATAGTGCATCTTCACCGGCATAGCCAATACCAACTCTTGGCCCTGAAATAATATTATTGGAGGTAATATTCAAGCCGTGGTCTTCAATCCATATTCCGTTTTCCCTTGTGAGTTGGATACCATTCTGATCCGTTTTGATACCCAGAGCCTGAGATAATATGCCTGGACCTGCTGTCAGGTTTCGCTTTTTTTGATTCATCTTTCTGCGCTCAAGCATGGTCTGAGTTCCTTCAAGTGGCTCAATGGCACGGATTAAGACTGCATCGGGAATTCCTTCATTATTTGTGATAATGTTAAACAAGTGGTGGATTCCATAACATAAATAAATATAAGCTGTTCCACCTGGTTCATACATTACTTTTGTACGTTTGGTAAATCTACCGGAATGAGCATGACATGCTTTATCATGAATACCATTATAAGCTTCGGTTTCCACAATTTGACCTGTTGTTAAGACTCCATCAAATTCTGTGCATAGTACTTTTCCGATTAATTCTTTAGCAATAGAAACCACATCTGCTCTTTGGAAAAAGTGCGCGCTGAGAATTTCAGAAGTTTTTGATGAATTATTTAAGGACATTGAATATTTATCACTATTTCAGTTTATCAGATCATTACCCTTAATAAAATTAAAATATGATCAGTTTACAACAACTGATGTACGAATCAAATAAAGCCAGATAATTCACTTAACTGCACATTTAAACTCTTTCGTGAATTATTATGATTAATTGCCGTTTGTACAATCAGCCAAACACCAATATCTTCAAAATAGATGATCAAGAAATATTTTTCTAACCCCAGTTAACTATAAGATATATAATGCCTAATCGACTCATAAATGAACCCTCGCCTTATTTGCGTCAACATGCGCATAACCCTGTTGATTGGTATCCGTGGAGCGAAGAAACTCTGGATAAAGCCAAAGCAGAAGATAAAATGATTTTTTTGTCAGTGGGTTATTCCAGTTGTCATTGGTGCCATGTTATGGAACGGGAATCGTTTGAGGATAAGTCCACAGCGGCTTATATGAATGAGCATTTTATCAACATAAAAGTGGACAGGGAGGAGCGTCCCGATGTAGATGCTGTTTATATGGAGGCGGTTCAGATGATGTCGGGGCAGGGCGGGTGGCCCATGAGTGTTTGGCTTACACCTGACCAAGTGCCCGTTTTTGGGGGCACGTATTTTCCACCTCAACCGGCACATGGCAGGCCATCATTCAGGCAGATTTTAGAACGGCTTGTTGATGTTTTTGCCAATGATCGTGAAATGGTGAATAAACGTGTAAACGAAATAAGAGCATCTTTGCAAACCGATTTACTAACAAGAATTCAATCGGCGAAACTCGGAGATGCGCATTTTAATACAGCAGCTGAGCATTATGCGCATCAATTTGATGCCACAGATGGCGGGTTTTCATCTGCTCCCAAATTCCCAATGGCGATGGGCATATCTTTTCTCCTCAAGTACGGGACTCTTTTTGAGGATAAAAAATCCATTGAAATGGCTGCCTTTTCACTCGAATCTATGATTCGTGGAGGTATTTATGATCATATTGGCGGTGGATTTCACCGATATAGCGTTGATGCACGCTGGCATGTGCCTCATTTTGAAAAAATGCTGTATGATAATGCGCTGTTGTTAAACAGTATTACCGATGCCTGGTTGATAAGTGGGGCTGATTTATATAAAAAGACAGCGGAGGAAATTATCGCTTTTTTAATTAGGGAAATGAAAGATGATTCCGGAGGATTTTATAGCGCGCTCGATGCGGATTCGGATGGAGTGGAAGGCAAGTTTTATGTGTGGTCAAAAAAAGAAATCGAAGCATTATTACCGGAAAAAGAGGCGGAAATATTTTGCTCCGTTTATTCGATAACGTCACATGGTAACTGGGAGAACACCAACATTCCGCACCTGACCGAAACCATGGAACGGCATGCCCTGCTTCTTGAGACCGATGTTGATTCACTGCAATACACTTTGGAAAACGGCAAAAAAATCCTTCTCGAGGCTCGGAATAAACGCATTCGTCCGGGGTTAGATGATAAGGTGATAACTGCCTGGAATGCCATGTTGCTAAAGAGCCTGTCAAGAGCGGCACGTGCTTTTGAGCGCAATGATTGGGAAAAAATTGTCGTGACATTGGCTGATTTTCTGGTTCAAAAACTATTACAGGAGGATGAGGTAATGCGTTTCTGGAAAGATGGAGAGACCCGCCAATCCGGTTTTTTGGATGATACAGCACTTTTAGCAGGGGCACTTACCTATGTGTTTGAGTTGACCGGTGAACCTCGATGGCTTGAAACCGCTGATAAACTATGTATCATGCTTATGGAACAATTCTATGATGCTCAAAACCACGGATTTTATTTTAATTCTCTTAAACATGATACACTTATTTCCAGAAATCGCGATTTGTTTGATAATGCCACTCCATCGGGAAATGCGGCAGCCATTGAGGCGCTTTGGCGAACGGGTATGCTCACGGGAAAACAACGTTACATTGTAATAGCGGAAAAATCAGCCCAGAAATTAATAGAAACCGCATCTAAACACGCTACCTCATTCGGATATTTTTTGGATATTTGTTTAATGATGCAGAAACACAAGCAGGAAATTATTATTAGCGGTCAAAACCCCCATTATTTTCTGGATGAAATGATGAAGAGTAACTTTAATCAGCTGTTGGTTACATCATCTGATGCTTCCCAAATTCCCTTTCCTACTTTTTCTGGAAAAGCGCCCGTAAAGGGGAAAACGGCATGCTATATATGTGAACAGTTTGCTTGTCAGGCACCGGTGGTTGAACCATGAATTATTCAGGAAACGCTTACAAAGCCTTCTTGTAATGAAATTGAAAAGACTCCTATCTTCATTGAATACTCATGTTTGAATTGAAATTGGTTAAAAAATAATTTTGTACAACTTTACATTCAAATCATTTACAAAGTTTGTCTTAACTCATTAAATACATGAATGATTATGAATGTCATATTGATTAACTTACCCATCTTAAAAAGCGATTCCAGACAATCACTATTTATCGAAAGTCTGAGAGTCCTGTGAAAATGAACATATTATTAAAATTAACCCATAAGGGATCGGATTAATGGCTAGAATTGAAATGGTAATGCCCAAAATGGGCGAATCAATTATGGAAGGAACCGTAATTGAATGGACAAAAAGTATTGGTGATACTATTGAACAGGATGAAACTATCCTTGAAATTGCTACTGATAAAGTTGATTCTGAAGTGCCAGCACCAGAATCAGGTGTGTTAGTTGAAATATTGGTTGAAGCCGGTGATACAGTAGAAGTCGGTACGGTCATCGCAATTATTGAAACCGATGCTTCTGTGGCCGCTGACGCCAAGCCTGCTCAAAAAGAAGCGGAAGAGACAACATCAGAAGAGGAACCGAAAGTTGAATCTGAGAAAGAGGAAGTTGCTGAATCTGAACAAGAGGAAGTTGATACAGATGAAACAGAACCTGAGCCAAAAGAAGAAACAAAAGTTGTCGAAGGAAACACACCTCCACAGCGAAATGGTGGTGACGGACGCTTTTTCTCACCACTTGTTCGCTCTATTGCAGAGAAGGAAGGTTTATCGCAGGAAGAGTTGGACTCCATTGAGGGAAGTGGATCACAAGGCCGCGTAAATAAACAGGATGTTCTTGATTATATTGAAAATAGAAAATCGGTAAAAACCACAGCATCAAAATCAACATCAGGATTATCGAAGCCGGTACAGAAAACATCATCAGGCAGTGACCGCTCTGAAATTCATGCCGGTGAAATAAATGTGAATTGGCCGGAAGAGAATGTAAAAGTAATCAAAATGGATCGCATGCGTAAAGTCATTGCCGATCACATGGTTCGGTCAAAGCAGACATCTGCGCACGTTACTACGTTTGGTGAAGCCGATGTGACCAAACTGGTTCAATTCCGTGAGAAAAATAAAGCCAAATTTCAAAAAGAAAATGGGTTTAAACTCACATTTACGCCGTTTTTCATTGAAGCAACAATTCAGGCAATACGTGAATTTCCATTGATAAACAGCTCAGTTGAGGGCGATGAAATTCACCTGAAACGGGATATCAATTACGGTATAGCCGTTGCGCTGGGCGATTCCGGTTCAGGTGGGCTTATTGTTCCGGTCTTGAAAAATGCCGGCGAAATGAACCTGCACGGAATTGCGCGAGCAACAAACCAATTGGCTGAAAAAGCCCGTACGAAAAAACTCTCTCCCGATGATCTCGTAGGTGGCACCTTTACGTTGACCAATTATGGAAGTGTTGGTAACCTGATGGGAACGCCTATTATTAATCAGCCGCAAGTAGCCATTTTTGGAACCGGTGTGATTCAAAAACGCCCAGTGGTCTTGGAAACTGCCGAAGGTGATGTTATAGGCATTCGACACATGGTTTATCTCTCCATGAGTTATGACCACCGGATTATTGATGGAGCACTCGGAGGAGCATTTGTCCAACGGGTTATAGAACTGCTCGAAAATTTCGACGTCAACCGGGCACTTTAATTTTAAAACATGATTTGTTTGGAATACATATCCGGTGTGGCGTTTGTCCATGCCGGATATTTTTTTATCACTATGCATCACTAATAAACTACTTATGCCCATTATAGCGGCTCGAACTATTGATCGAATACGAGAAGAAATAGAAGCGCTCAAGCGGGAGGGAAAACGAATCGCGTTCGTGCCAACAATGGGTGCACTGCATGAAGGCCATACGTCATTGATACAAAAAGCCCATCAATTTGCAGACGAAGTGGTCGTTTCCATTTTTGTAAATCCAACACAATTTGGACCCAACGAAGATTATTCAAAGTATCCGCGAACAATTGAAGAAGATTTACAGCGATGTGAAGAACAGGGCGTGAAACTAGCTTTTTGTCCGGATACAGACCAACTCTACAAAAAAGAATCGCTCATTCAATTAAATTTAAAAACATTGGGTGATCATTTATGTGGAAGAACACGTCCGGGGCATTTTAACGGCGTTATTCAAATAGTGAATAAACTATTTAATATTGTGAAGCCACAGGTGGCTGTTTTTGGGCAAAAGGATATACAGCAATTTCGTATTCTCGAACAGATGGTTCAAGAGTTTAACCATGATATTCAGATAGTGATGGCAGAAACCATGCGTGCTGCTGACGGACTTGCTCTTAGCAGCAGGAATCGCTATCTGACAACAGAGGAACGCGTGCTGGCACCATTATTATACCAAACACTCCTTTGGTGCAGGACGGAGATAGTTGAAAGGAATCCTGTTTCAGAAACACTCAAAACGGCCATAAATGACCTGGAAAAAGCGGGCTTGCAAGTAGATTATCTTGAATTCGTCCGATATGATGATTTGCAACCTGCAACCAAACTCAAACATAAAGAAGACTACATTTTAGCAGGAGCCGTTTTTCTGTCGAAAGCCCGTTTAATAGATAATGTGATGTTTAGAGGGTGACACAAAGTGAAGGGCAAGGCAGGTATGAAAACCAGGCGGATTTTTATTTTGAGGTGCCAGGAATTTGGACGTCATCCCGGAAAGCCCAATCGATAGTATATAAATTGGAATAAGTGTGAGGCTTATCCGGGAACATCATACTTTGAAATGGCTTTCTGTTTTTATACGCGTTAGCGGGGAAAGAAGTAGCGCTAACAAGCCGCTAACGCAGATTCAATCTTACTCACATGACAAAATTGGAAGTTCCTCCGAAGCGCTCGGAACTTTCAGCCGGATAACCCACAAGTTTCATCATTAATTAATAAGTAATTGTATCGGTTTCCGGGATGACCAACCCCAAAAAGGATGAAACCTTGAACCTATATTTTCCAGCACCTCAAAATAAAAACCTGCCATTTGTTTCATGATTATTTCCCATCGGCTATTGCAAAAGAGTTTGTTTGCTTCGTATATTTAGAATCTTGCCCTGGTGGTGAAATTGGTAGACACGCCATCTTGAGGGGGTGGTGCTGGCAACGGCGTGCTGGTTCGACTCCAGTCCAGGGCACTCCTCAATATATAGGCCTTCTTAAACTCTTTGTTTTTGAAGGCTTTTTTATTGATGAAAATCTTTTTATTTCAAAGATTCAATGTGTTACACATGTGCAATTAGATCAATCCGAAAGAATTTTCACGGTTTGCCGTAGAGTAACTTCCAATCAAAATAAAATCCAATCACTATAACTATTTACTCATTTGGTTAAAATGAAAATTGCGAATCAGTAAAACTATTTTTATATTTCGTGACTATGCGAAATTCGAAGAAAACCATCTTACACAGTGAAAAATCCATATTTTAAAACTTACACAGCAAAACCGGATGATATCCAAAAAAAATGGGTGTTAATTGATGCTGAAGGACAAACGCTCGGAAGACTTGCAAGTAAAATTGCTATGATTCTCCGTGGGAAAACCAAAGCACAGTTTACTCCACACATGGATACCGGTGACAATGTTGTTGTTATCAATGCCGAGAAAGTTCATCTTTCCGGAAAAAAACGCACGGACAAAAAATACTTCTCTTACACCGGTTATCCAGGTGGTGAAGATACTACAAGTCCGGAAGAATTATTTGAAAAGAAGCCTACCGAAGTGCTTATGAAAGCCGTTAAAGGTATGCTTCCAAAAAACAGTCTCGGCCGTGAACTCTTGCGCAATTTACGCGTGTATGCAGGTCCGGTTCATCAGCAAACTGCACAGAATCCTGAAAAAATAACCGTCTGAGAAAATACATGGCTCAAGTTCAAAGCATCGGAAGAAGAAAAACATCAACAGCACGTGTGTACCTTTCAAAAGGTACCGGTAAAGTGCTTGTTAACAATAAACCGTTGGAAAACTATTTTCCACTGCTCGATACTCAAAATGTAGTATTGGCTCCACTGCGCGTAGCAGGTATGGATAGTGAATACGATGTTAAAATCACGGTACGCGGTGGTGGACAAACAGGACAATCAGTTGCCGCTCAACATGGTATTTCGCGTGCAATCATTGAGATTGACCCTGATAAACGTGCTGAAATGAAACCTCACGGATTTTTCACACGTGATGACCGTATGGTAGAACGGAAAAAATCCGGTCAACCTAAAGCGCGTAAACGTTTCCAGTTCTCCAAAAGATAATTTCTTTTCCAAAGCGGATATATTTCCGCTTTTTTCATTTCTTTCCTTATCACACATACACAGTGACGTAATTATCGGAGTGTTTCGGGTTTCCGGAATCGGTATTACGAATGATCTGTGTAGAGGATTAACTCAAAACAAATACATATAAATATTATGGCTCAAGTAGCTTCAATTGAAGAACTCCTGAAGGCAGGAGCGCATTTCGGTCACCTGACCCGCCGTTGGAATCCGAAAATGAAAGAATTCATTTTCATGCATAGAAACGGTATCCATATCCTGGATCTGAACAAAACCCACAAACATCTTACCGAAGCCGTTGAAGAAATAGGTAAAGTTGTTCGCTCAGGTAAAAAAGTACTTTTCGTAGGTACTAAAAAACAAGCACAAGAAATAGTACGCGAAGAAGCTGTCCGTTGCGGCATGCCTTACGTAACTCACCGTTGGCTTGGTGGTATGCTAACCAACTTTTCCACTGTTCGCAAAAGCATCTCCAGAATGGAAGAAATTGCTAAAATGCAAACTGACGGAACCTACACTAACCTGGTTAAAAAAGAGCGTTTAACGCTTGATCGCGAAAAAGAGAAATTGGAAAAAACACTTTCCGGTATTTCGAACATGAATCGCTTACCGGGCGCATTATTTGTGGTAGATATTGTTAAGGAAGACATTGCTATCAACGAAGCCTTAAAATTAAATATCCCGATCTTCGCTCTTGTTGACTCAAACTGCGATCCTGATGTTCCTGATTTTATCATCCCATGTAATGATGATGCAGCGAAAGCTATCCATTTAATAGCTTCAAACATAGCAGATGCCATTATAGAAGCTAACGCTGAACGCGATGCCTTAGAAGAAGAAAAATTAGCTCTTGAAGCAACTGATTCTGGCGCCGTTGCAGCTGAAGAAAAAGATTATTCTGATTCAGGTGATTCATCTGATGATGAAGATGATGAAGGTAAACCACGTCGTCGTCGCCGCCGTCGTACAGGTGGTGGAGCCGGGGCTGGTAAAGGCAAACCCAACTCCTGATAAAGGAAATCATAAACTTATTGAACGTATTAATCGACTGAAGGAAACAAAATTATTATGAGTATTTCTGCAGCAGATGTTAAAAAATTACGCGATCTGACCGGTGCCGGTATGATGGATTGCAAAAAGGCTCTTACTGAAGCTAATGGCGATATGGATGAAGCCGTTGAGTATCTTCGTAAAAAAGGACAGAAAGTATCTGATCAACGCGCTGACCGTGAAGCCAAACAAGGTGTCATTGTTACGCATATTGGTGAAAATGGAAAAAAAGCGGTAGCTCTTGAATTAAATTGCGAAACAGACTTCGTAGCACGGAATGAAGAATTCCAGGAAAACGCTGCTGTTTTTGCTAAATTGGCTTTCGATCATAATGTTACAGATTCTGCGGCTCTCCGTGAATTGGAATATGATGGAAATTCAGTTTCCAAGCAACTTGAAACACTTATCGGGAAAATTGGTGAGAAAATTGATGTCAGCAAGATTTCTTTAATGGAAACTACAGGACAAATCATATCTTACATCCACCCGGGAAGTCAACTTGCTGTACTCGTTGATTTTGATGGTGAGCTATCCGACGAGGAAGTAGGAAAAGATGTAGCTATGCAAATTGCAGCTATGTCACCAATTGCAACCCGTCGTGATGAAGTTGATTCTTCTACTCTCGATAAAGAACGCGAGATTGCAAAAGAGCAATTAATAAATGAAGGAAAACCTGAGCACATTGCTGAAAAAGCGGCAGAGGGAAAACTTCGTCGGTTTTTTGAAGAACGCGTATTGCTAGAGCAAAAATTTGTGAAAGATGGTAGCATTTCAGTTGCTGAATATCTGAAGCAAAAAAATGCGCCAACTGTGCGGACTTTCCAGCGCCTACAACTTGGCGAAAATTAATATCTATTTTACATTACAGGCTATCTATTTTAGATAGCCTTTTTTTTGTCTATTAATCACTAGTCCAAATATTATGTACAAAAGAATCCTGTTAAAATTAAGCGGTGAAGCACTTCTGGGAAAACAAGGCCACGGAATTGATGGTGAAGTTCTAGACCAATATGCCAGCGAAATCAAAGAGTTACAAAAGGCAGAAGTTCAAGTGGCCATTGTAATTGGTGGTGGAAATATTTTCAGGGGTTTTAAAGCCGCAACAATGGGCATGGACCGGGTTCAAGGTGATTATATGGGGATGCTCGCTACTTTGATTAATAGTATGGCGCTTCAGGATGCGTTGGAGAAAAAAGGCGTCCAAACACGATTGCAATCAGCCATAAGGATGGAACAAATTGCAGAGCCATTTATCCGCCGTCGTGCCGTTCGTCACCTTGAAAAAGGAAGAGTTGTCATTTTTGGAGCCGGTACAGGTAACCCTTACTTCACAACAGATACGGCTGCATCACTACGGGCCATTGAAATTGAAGCCGATGTCATTCTGAAAGGAACCCGTGTAGATGGCGTTTATGATAAAGACCCTGAAAAACATGCTGACGCTGTGAAATATGACGTTATGACCGGTGATGATGTACTCAATAAACGCTTATCTGTAATGGATTTAACGGCCTTTACATTATGTCGTGATAATCGCACACCCATTATTGTCTTCAACATGAATACACCGGGAAATCTTCTCAGAGTAGCAAAAAAAGAAAAAGTGGGAACGCTGGTTCAATGGGATTATTGATTCAACATTAGTTCAAAATTATTTAATGAGAAGATAAGACTGTTCACGGTAATACCCCTGCTATTCCATATATTGAAAAAAATGATTTATTTAACAGGGGAATATAAATGTTATCATATAAACAGATTCGATTGTACATTCTAATACTCATAGCTTTATTAAGCTCGGGATGCAGTGTCGATAAGGCGTCTAAAGAATATCATAATACTGATTTAACAGGCTCACAAGTCCCCGATTGGGCGCAGAATGTGGTTTGGTATCAGATTTTTCCTGAACGATTCAGGAATGGTGATCCAACTAATGACCCAACAAAGGAGCGTGTTTATGGTCCGGATGATTGGGAAATTACTCGATGGACCAGCGATTGGTACCAACAAACTGAGTGGGAGAAAAATCTGGGTCACTCCGGACGAACCGTTACCCGTCGTCGTTACGGTGGCGACTTACAGGGCGTGATTGATAAATTGGATTACCTCAAAGATCTCGGAATCACCGGAATTTGGTTCAACCCGCTTTTTGATGCAATGTCGATGCACAAATATGATGGTGCCACCTTCCACCATATCGACCGTTTTTTTGGTCCCGATCCCGAGGGTGATGTCGAAATTATGGAGCAGGAAGATCCTTCCGATCCATCAACCTGGCAGTGGACATCAGCTGATTTGCTGTTCCTTGAATTGCTCGAAGAAGCTAAAAAACGCGACATTCGAATAATTATTGATGGAGTATGGAATCACACCGGACGCGATTTCTGGGCTTTTCAGGATGTTTTGGAACATAAAGAAAACTCACGGTTCAAAGATTGGTACAAAATCACAACATTTAGTGATGAATATGAAGATGGATTTGATTACGAAGGTTGGTGGGGATTTAAAGCATTGCCGGAGTTCAAAGAAATTGGGGAAAATCTCGTTCCGGAAGTGAAAGCATACATTTTTGCGGCAAGCAGCCGTTGGATGGCACCTAACGGTCTGCCTGAAAAAGGTGTTGATGGCTGGCGTTTGGATGTAGCTGACTATGTGGGAAATGATTTTTGGCGTGATTGGCATGCGCACGTTAAATCAATCAATCCCGAAGCCTTCACTGTGGCCGAAGTTTGGGATGATGTCGCCCGGGATATGATTGCCGATGATCGATTTTCAGCGGTTATGAACTATCGCTGGACAAATGCCGTCCATGAATTCTTCATCAAACAAGATATAGATGCAGAAACCTTCGGAAATCGCCTGCAAACTTTGCTTGATGATTTTCCGAAGCCTGTAAACCTTTCCATGCAAAATCTGATGGATAGCCACGATACGGAGCGTTTGGCATCCCAAATCGTGAATCGTGATCATGCTTTTAAAGAAGACTCAAAGATAAACAGCCCGGATGATACGTATAATGTGAGAAAACCTAATGAGGATGAAATTCAGCTTCAGAAATTGGTCGCGTTGTTTCAGTTTACGTGGCTCGGAAGTCCGATGGTGTATTACGGTACCGAGGCCGGGATGTGGGGTGCCGACGACCCAGACGACCGCAAGCCCATGATTTGGCCCGATTTGGACTATGATGATGAAGTGAGCCATCCATTTGGGCATGAGCGTCCGGCTGACGCTGTTTATTTTGATCAGGATTTATTTAATTGGTACCAAAAACTGGCTGGATTACGCAACACAGTACCGGCGCTTCAATCAGGTGATGTTGAGTGGTTTCATGCTGAACCGGAAAGTGATGTTTTTGTATTTGCGAGAATAATGAATCAGGAGGAATATGTGCTGATTTTTATCAACAGAGGAAATGAAGTGGCTTCATTTGATGCAAGTACTCTGTCGGGATTTAATAACAATACGTTATTTGATCTCATTTCCGGTGAAACATACAATTTAGAAAATGAGCAACTACGTATCACTATTCCTGCGGTGAGTGCTTTGGTTTTATCTACATTTGCTCCGAATTAGCATCCGTCAGGTTGTTTAACACTCTAAGAAGCCGGATTGGATATAATAGATGAATGAAGAACATACTATGACAAACTTGCATTGCTTGTATTCGGCAGGATTTTTGCTGGCAAATTAAGTAAAAAAACGAATAGATTATGGAATACAAAGATTATTATCAGATTTTAGGTGTAAGTCGTGATGCAACACAGGATGAAATCAAGAAAGCATACAGAAAGCTAGCGGCAAAACTTCACCCTGACGTTAATAAAGATGATCCGACCTCAGCAAAAAAATTCAGTGAATTGGGCGAAGCTTACGAAGTTCTGAAAGATCCTGAAAAACGCAAACTCTACGATCGGGTAGGTAAAGACTGGAAACAGTACGAGCGTGCAGGTGGACAAACTGACGGTTTTGATTTTTCGCAATATGGAGGATTTGGCGGAAACAGAGGGCAGCGTGTGCACTTTGAAGGAGATATAAATGATATTTTTGGTAGTCAGGGAGGCGGTGGATTTTCCGACTTTTTTGAATCATTGTTCGGTGGAGGGTTTCAACAGCAATCCCAAGGATTTTCCGGAAATCCTTTTGGGGGACAAGCCGGAGCCGGTAGAAGGACACAAACCCCGAGAGGACAAGATGTATTAGCGGAATTGAGTATATCTATCCAGGATGCCATATCAGATACATCAAAACGTGTAGAAATTGCGGGTCAGTCTGTAAATATCAAAATTCCGGCTGGTATAACGGAAGGTAAAAAACTTAAGCTTAAAGGACGCGGACAACAATCACCTTATGGTGGAAACCCCGGTGATTTAATTATCAAAATAAAAATTGATAAAGATGACCGCTATGAACTAAAAGGCAGGGACTTATATATGATACAGCCAGTTGATATGTTTACTATGCTACTCGGCGGAAAAGTGACTATACAGACACCTGTCAATAATATTCGATTGAGCATAAAACCGGAAACACCTAATGGAAAACTGCTAAAGCTAAGTGGTCACGGCTTTCCTGAGTTTAATAATCCGGAGAAAAAAGGCAATTTGTTTGTACGGCTTCAGGTTGATTTGCCCGAAAATTTGACCGATGAGGAACGCGAACAATTCCGTGAAATGGCACGCAAGAGAAACTTATCAGGATTTATTGATTGAATAAACTTCAAAGTAGAATTATGAAGTTAAGGAATGTTAAATTGTCTAAAAGACATTTATATCAATCTGTCAAGAGTCTATTTTAAGATTCAGTAAAAAATAATAACTAAAATGAATCCAATGAAAAAACTACTTATTCTATCTATAACAATACTTTCTGGTTTACTATTTTTGAGCTGCGATAGCTCAACATCAAGTAACGAAAATAACAATGATGAAAACCCATCAGTTGATATTCTTCGTGCTGTACTTTACAATGAAGGAGATGCAGACGCAACGATAAACTATAGTGTATTAGTTACAGAGGTTACTGGAGAGGAAACACATAGTGCAAATATGACCGTAGGAGCTGGAAACTCAGTTCCTTCCATTTTAGCTGAATCAGAACCCGGAGCAACTGCAATAACAGCTGAAGTAGAAATAGTTACAGGTGGCCCGGTTCGTCTTGCAATTGAAAAAGGAATTATGGTCGATGGTTCGTTTGAAGGTGAGGAATTGATGTCAGTACCGGGTGGTTCAGGCCAAACGATTTCGCTTACTTACGAAGGCAACTGATTAACATTCTGAGAGTTCAATTTTTAACTGCTTTATTCAATATCAAGCCGCATGTTAGCTCATGTGGCTTTTTTTGTACCTGCTTATCTGCCAATCTCGACAACGTGAACCTGGGAAAAATGCCTGGAAAATACAGGAAGACACGTTTCACAATAAAGTATTAAGATTTCTTAAGATTAATATTGTTTAATTAATTTATTGTAACTATATTTTGTCGTGCCAATAATCTTGGGGTCAAACTTATTATATGACAAGGTATCCATCATGAAAAAAATATCAGTAAATCTAATATTGTTAATCATAGGATTAACAGCTATAATTTCGTGTAAATCGCCAACCGAAAGTGAATCTAATAGTATTTTGATAAGCGGTATTGTTGTTTTTAAAGGAGATGACAGTCCGATTTCGAATGCCATTGTTCGTGTGATTGATTCGGAACCGGAAATAATCGTATTTACAGGAGCTAACGGAACATTCTCATTTGAGTATGATTCAGATGAAAGTGTTACCTTAGAATTAGAAGTTCGAAAAGAAGGGTTTCTGTCTATTACATCGGAATTACTTGCCATTCCTGGAAGAGATATTGAAATACCGGCTTTGAAATTAGAAACACCAGACGGAGAAGCCCCGCCTGTTCAACCCGGTGTTTCCGGTCCGCCATCGAATATTGTACTTTTACAGGCTTCCGAAGAATCTATTCGTGTTATTGAAACCGGTGGAAATGAAAACGCGACATTCACATTTGAGATTCGGGATGGTAATGGACAACCCGTTGATATTGATAATAGTGTTGAAGTGCGTTTCAGTTTTGGTGGGCATCCGGACGGTGGTGAGTTCTTGCATCCTGAATCTGTAGAAACCGATGAAAATGGTCATGCTGTAACAACATTGACCAGTGGAACTATCGCCGGTGTAGTGCAGGTAGTTGCTGAATTCACAAAACCTGACGGCACGCTTGCCCGATCTAAACCGGTTAATTTGTCTATTCACAGCGGTTTACCCGATGCCGATCATTTTGCTATAGCAAGTACCAATTTTAATATGCCCGGTAACATTTTAAATGTAAGCAATACTATTCTTGCAGTTGTAGGTGACAAATATGGTAACATGGTTGAGACCGGAACAGCTGTGTATTTCACAACGACAGGTGGAATTGTTCAGGGTTCTTCATTAACTGATGATTTAGGAAATGCGAGTGTTTCATTAATAACAGCCCCTCCTTTTCCAACACATCCACAATTTGGTCCCGGATTTGCGACTGTATCGGCTAGAACGGCTGATGAGAATAACCAAACTATTGAAACATCAACATTAGTACTCTTTTCCTTATCTCCTCGCATCAATGCCTCACCAAATGTAGTTGAGGTAGAAAATGGCGGAAGCCAAACGTTCTTTTATTCTGTTTCTGATATTCATGGAAACCCTATGGTAGCCGGTACTACCATTACAGTTGAAGTAGAAGGGGAAAATCTGGAGGTTATCGGCGATGTGAGTATCACCCTTCCGGATACACAGGTTGCCGGTCCGAATACGACCGAGTTTCAGTTTACACTTTCTGATTCAGATCCTGAAAATGAATTAGTAAAACCTGTACAGATTACTATTACTTCATCTGGGCCAAATGGTGAAACATCAAGAACAATTACCGGAACTACAAAATTGTTAGGCAAGTAGATTTTTTTCAATATAAATAGTGAGTTAATAGTCAAAAAAGCTTGAATGGTATTCAGGCTTTTTTGTTTTTCAAGCACCTTATCAAACAAAATATTGCAAAGCTTTCCATCGAAGGGTATCGAATAGTGTGTTTTTATTATGACACATATTTCTGATGATATGCCAAGTTGAATAGATGATTTATGAAATGGCAGATAATTGAAAAATTTTTCAGCCACAAATTCTTCAATTCTGAAATAAAGGCATGAATTGAAACTATGGTATGAAAATGGTGACTATCGATTTTAAAAAAAGAAATACCCTAATTTGATACGATTATGAACTTAAATAAATTTACTCTTAAAGCACAGGAAGCCATACAATCAGCTTTGGAAATGGCGGCTTCAAGAAATCAACAGGCGATTGAACCAACTCATATTTTAAAAGCATTACTTGACGATAAAGATGGCATCACTACAACCATTCTCAAGAAAATTGGGATAAACACAGATTCTCTCAATAGGAAATTAGATGATGATATTCGGAAACTTCCTGTAATAAAGGGAGCTTCGGTTTCGGGTCAATACCTCAGTAATGATTCCAAACAACTCATGGATTCAGCTTCAAAATTGGCCTCTAAAATGGGGGATGATTATGTAAGCAGTGAACATCTTTTAATGGGTATAATGGAGCATAATTACTCCGCAACACGCATTTTGAAAGAAGAAGGCATCAAAAAAGATGATTTGATGAAGGTTATGAAGGAAGTTCGTGGTTCCTCAAAAGTGGACGATCCAAATGCCGAAAGTCGGTATCAATCCCTTCAAAAATATACACGCGATTTAAATGAGCTGGCAGAAAAAAATAAACTTGATCCGGTAATTGGTCGGGACCATGAAATACGAAGAGTGATGCAAATTCTGAATCGTCGTACAAAAAATAATCCGGTTCTGGTAGGTGAACCCGGTGTTGGAAAAACAGCTATTGCTGAGGGATTGGCGCTTCGCATTGTGAAGGGTGATGTGCCGGAAGGGTTACGAAGTAAACGAATTTATGCGTTGGATATGGGGGCTCTGATAGCCGGTGCAAAGTATCGTGGTGAATTTGAAGACCGCCTGAAACAGGTAATGAAGGAAGTGATGGAAGCCGATGGTGAAATTATCCTGTTTATTGATGAAATTCATACACTTGTGGGCGCCGGTGCTTCAGAAGGTGCGATGGATGCGGCAAATATCCTGAAACCAAGCCTCGCCAGAGGTGAACTGCGGGCAATTGGTGCAACCACTTTAACAGAGTACCGGAAATTTATTGAAAAGGATAAAGCGCTTGAGCGCCGCTTGCAAACGGTTTTGATTGGAGAACCATCCGTTGAAGATACGGTTTCCATTCTGCGCGGATTGAAAGAGCGTTATGAGTTGCATCATGGTGTGCGCATAACTGATTCGGCGATTATTTCTGCCGCTGAGCTTTCACACCGATATATCGCTGATCGATTTTTACCGGATAAAGCCATCGATTTGATTGATGAGGCGGCTTCCAGACTTCGAATTCAGATAGATTCGCTACCGGAAGAATTAGACAGCATTGAGCGTCAAATTCGTCAATTGGAAATCGAACGTGAGGCTATCAAACGGGAAAATGATAAGCCAAAAATGGAAGCTATTGGAAAAACACTGGCTGATTTGAATGAAAAATTTAATCAGCTAAAAGCTCATTGGTCGAGTGAACGCGAGCTGATTCATAACACGAGGGATTTGAAGCAAGCCATTGAAACCGCTAAGAATGAAGCTGATAAAGCCGAGCGCGCAGGCAATTATGAGAAAGTAGCGGAACTTCGATATGGCACCATCACAAAGCTTGAAACCGAACTTCAGAAAACTAAAGAGCAACTCAAAGATGCCCAAAAGGAAAAAGCCATTCTGAAGGAAGAAGTAGATGCCGAGGAAATTGCAGATATTATTTCTCGTTGGACCGGTATTCCGGTAACGAAAATGTTACAAAGTGAGCGGCAAAAACTCATGCACATGGAAGAATATTTGCATAAACGAGTAATTGGTCAGGAGCCTGCCATAGAAGCCGTTTCAAATGCCGTTCGGCGTTCCCGTTCCGGGTTGCAGGATGAAACAAGGCCAATCGGCTCTTTCATTTTTTTGGGATCTACCGGGGTTGGTAAAACCGAATTAGCCCGAACACTGGCTGAATATTTGTTTGATGATGAAAATGCTATGGTTCGTATTGATATGAGTGAATACATGGAGCGCCATAGTGTCAGTCGCTTGATTGGTGCGCCTCCCGGTTATGTAGGGTATGATGAAGGCGGTCAGCTCACCGAGGCCGTCAGACGCAGACCATACAGCGTTATTTTGTTGGATGAAATTGAAAAAGCGCATAGTGACGTATTCAACATTTTGTTGCAGGTTCTGGATGAAGGCCGCCTAACCGACAATAAGGGTGTTACGGTAAATTTCACGAATGCAATCATTATAATGACAAGCAACCTGGGTTCTCATCTCATTCAGAAACGGATTGAAGAAACCGGTGGTGAATTAGATGAAGCCGGATACGACCGCCTGCAAAATGAATTATTCCAGCAATTAAGGCAAACCATACGTCCTGAATTTTTAAACAGGATTGATGATGTGATTGTCTTTCATCCACTTGGGAAAGATGATTTGCGAAATATTGTGGATATTCAGTTTAAGCGCGTTCATAAGCTATTGGAAAAAAACAATGTAACCCTGCACATACCCGATTCTGTAAAAGACTGGCTTGCAGCACGTGGATATGACCCCACATTTGGTGCACGTCCCCTGAAAAGACTTATCCAAAAGGAGCTGATTAATCAATTGGCAAAAGTACTCATTGGCCGTGAAACAACCGATAAAACCTATTTTGAGGTTCGTCCGAAATCGGACGGCTCCGGCCTGGAATTTGCCGAAGTAGTTGATGATATCGCCAAGTGGGTGGATTAAATACTTCTCCTAAATAATATTACCAGATTATATTTTGAAGTGATGGTTTATTATTACAACGGTAGTCATCCCGGAAAATCCAACAGTAATATGGCAATGGGAAAAAGTGTGAGGCTTATCCGGCTGAAAGTTCCGAGCGCTTCGGAGGAACTTCCAACTCAGAAATGGCTTTCCGTTCTTATCCGCGTTAGCGGGGAATTAAGCAGCGCAAACAAGCCGCTAACGCGGATTCTGTCTCATTCTCATGTCAATATATAAGATCCCGAATAACCCACTATCTTCATCATTAATAAATAAATAGTTGCATGGGTTTTCGGGATGACATGTGGATCGATATGAAATTAATGAACCACTGCATTAAATCAAGCCATTTTTTCCCAATTATGTGCAATTTTAGCCTGAAATCTTGTTATTTTAGAGAATCAAAATTAAGCGAAAAACAGAATCCCCATTTATTCGTTAAGAATGAAACGTTAGAATTGCAATTAATCCATGTCGTTTAAATATTTATTATTACAGTTAGTACTATTTGCAGCTATTTTTTTTCTGGTTTTCAGTCAGCGGATGCAAAAGCTGGAGAATTCAGATGCCATAATAGCAGAAGAAGCTGAAATCCTGTTATATGATTCTAAAAATCTGACCGAATTGATGAAGATTTTAGATGCCAATGATGTTCAGTATAATAAAGAAGATATGGTTTGGGCAGCCGGAATTTATGAAAGGAATCAGTTTTTAACCGGACGATACTTTATAGATGGTGGAATGCGTTTTGAAACATTTCTTGGAAAGCTCACCAGGGGAGAGCAGGATCCAAAACGCATTATTGTTAGGCCCGGACAAACCTATTCTCGTTTTTTTGATCGTGTTCCAACACAATTTAAGTTTACTTCAGCCGAGCTTGAAGCAGCCATGCGTGATACAACGTATATTCGGGAAAAACTGGGTCTGGAACCGCATCTGTTATTCGGCAGGATGATTCCAAACACCTATGAAATGTTCTGGACTATTACACCCTATCAGTTTATAGAGCGGATGCTTTCTGAATACGAACGCGCTACATCATCCCTTCAAGAAAAAGCCATAGAAAAAGGGCTAACTATGGACGAGGTTCTAACATTTGCATCCATTGTTGAACTGGAAGCTTTATATGATTCGGAAAAACCCAAAATTGCTGGGCTTTACTGGAACCGCTTGAATCAACGTTGGCGCTTGCAGGCTGACCCAACCGTTTCGTATGCAGTTGGCGAGCGACGACGGCTTTTTTATGCTGATTATAGGATGAACCATCCTTACAACACCTACAGGATTTACGGATTACCACCCGGCCCCATTACAAACCCGGCTATCGCTTCCATTCGTTCTGTGCTTGAACCTGAATCTCATCCTTACATGTTTATGGTAGCGACACCTGAAGGCTATCATACCTTTACCAGAACATACGAAGAGCACCGCCGTGAAAGTGCGAAGTGGAGGCGATGGATTAGTGAGCAGCAGCGCATAAAAAGAGCCCGCGAACGTGAGGAAAAGCGACAGAGGGAATTAATGCAGGCTACGCTTTAGTCCATTTAATAAATATCAAATCTGAATGAAATAGTACCTTTATCGTATAGGGGGGCTTACCGGAATTCGAATACCACGATTTGTATCAATAGCGAAGCGTCGATCTTGTGTTATAATAATTTCCACAATTTGGTTGGATGGAAAGTGCAATTCTACTTCACTATCTAACACACGTCTTTTAGTTCCGTCCGTCAGATAAAGCATCCTCGAATCATCATGGGCAAAAAGTAAGGATGTTCTGAAGCCGCGCTCTGTTTCAGGAGTGCCATCTAACAGCGTAAGTGGTATTTTTTGACGCCCGCTTAACAGCATTCCAGATGTCTTATTTTCTGAAAGTACAATTACAAAAGCTTCATGCAATGGATCGGTATTGTTAGACATTATGCGCCACATACTGCCATCTTCTAACTGAATTCCACCATTTTCGAACGTATATGATTCCACAAATATGAAATCAATCCGATTATCTGAAATGGCTTGAATTTGGAAGATTGCAAGAAAAAATAGAAATAGTTTCAGCATAAAATTTAAGAGGATGGTGTTCGGAGAAAATATCTTCATCAGGATTGATATGTCTGATACAAAAAAGGTTGAACGGCAGATTGCGTGTTTTCGTCTGCAAAAATACTATTTCGTCTGGAAATCAGCCATAATCAAAGAAAATGTATAGTAAATAAAAAAAATTTATGAATTAGGTTAAATAAATATAATAGTATAGCTGATTTGTACGGTTGGCAATTGAAATAAATCACATATTTTTTGTAAGGTTTTTTGATTTCACGACTCTGTAATGAAAAGGTTCATAAGCAAAGCATGTTTGCTAATGAATACTACAGTCCTGAAAGCCGGCATTCGGAAGAAGCCGGCTTTTTTTTCTTCAAGTGGGGTTTGGTTCGGTTTTTGCTATACATGTTGGTTAGTAAATAAAAATATATTCACTGCAATTATTCACATTAAACCATGACAGTATAACATAATGGCAGAAAAAAAGAAGCAACAGTTTGAATTTAAAGCTGAGATGAAACAACTACTTCATCTCATTATTAATTCTTTATACACAAATCCTGAGATATTTCTACGTGAGCTTATCTCGAATTCATCAGATGCGCTAAATAAAGTTCGGTTTATGCAATTGACCGGCAAAGAACTTCAATCACCAAAACTTCCTCTGAACATTAAAATTTCGCTCGATGAAAAGAAACAGACCTTTTCCATTGAGGATACCGGAATTGGGATGACCTACGAAGAACTAACCACCCGTCTGGGTACCATTGCAAGTTCGGGAACAGGTGAATTCATCCGTCAGCTTAAGGAAAGTAAGGAAAAAATTGATGGCAATATGATTGGCCAATTCGGGGTTGGTTTCTATTCGGCGTTTATGGTAACGGATAAAATCACGGTTGAAACCTTGCATGGAGAGCCTGGAAATAAGGCATGGAAATGGACTTCAACCGGCGAAGGTACTTTTGAAATTGAAGAAAGTAAACGTGTAGAACGCGGAACAAAAATCTCATTTAAATTAAAAGATGACCACAAAGAATTTGCCGAAGAATACCGCATCAAACAAATCATTAAAAAGTATTCTAACTTTGTTGATTATCCGATTTTAATTGGTGAAGATGAAGTAAACGCAAAAGGAGCGCTCTGGCACAAGAATAAAAGCGAAATCAAGGAAGAGGAGCTTACAGAGTTTTATAAATTTGTGGCTAATGATTTTAATGAACCTCTCGACCACCTTCACCTGGCTATGGAAGGTCGAATGAATTTTAAAGCCCTTTTATTTGTCCCGAAAAAAGCAAAACCTAACTTTTTCAGAACGGAAGAACTAAATTCAGTTCAACTGTATTCCAACAAGGTATTTGTTCAGGAAGATTGCAAAGAAATATTACCTGAATACCTTCGATTTATGGAAGGTGTGGTTGATAGTGAAGACTTGCCATTGAATGTTTCACGCGAAGTGACACAATACACGCCTATCATGAATAAAATCAAGGATGTGTTGACGGGTAAAATATTGAGCATGATTGAATATTGGTTAGAAAGTGAACCTGAAAAATTCAAGACGTTTTATAAGGAATTTGGTCCCTTGTTCAAATCCGGGCTCAATTCAGATTTCACGAACCGCGACCGTTTAATTAATATGCTGCGTTTCCAGACCACCAAATCAACAGATGATGAGATGGTTTCATTGAAACAATATGTAGAACGCATGCCTGATTTTCAGAAAGAGATTTATTATCTCTCTGGTGATAGTCTCAAAGATTTGCGCAAAAATCCTAAGCTTGAATATTTCAAAAAGAAGGATGTTGAAGTGATTTTATTGGCTGATCCGGTAGATGCATTTGTAGTTCCCGGTTTGTTCGAATATGAAGGAAAAGCCTTAAAGAGTATCGACAAATCAGATATTGAACTGGATAAGGACGATGCAAAGTCAGACGATGCGTTGACTGGTGATAACCTGGATTCGCTGATTAAGCTTTTTAAAGAAGTGATAGGCGAGCAAGTGGAAGATGTTGTTGCTTCCAAGCGTTTGGTTGATTCTGCTGCTACGCTGACGGTGGGCAAAGAAGGTATGGATCCACACATGGAGCGCATGATGAAAATGATGGATCAGGGAAATGCGATGCCCTCAAAAAGGGTGTTGGAGATAAATCCTTCGCATGTGTTGATTAAAAACCTCGATAAGATGAATCAGGCCGGAGAATCTGATAAAGTTAAATTGCTGGCGCAGCATTTATATGATGGTGCGTTACTGATGGAGGGTAACTTAGAATCTCCGAGCGATTTCGTGAATCGATTGACAGAAGTATTAACTATGGCTTCGAATTAAAATCGATTTCATAAGTTTAACCCAAATAAAGCTCTGCTATAAACGGCAGGGCTTTTTTTATATCCATTAAATTCATATCACATAATAGAAGACTTTGCAAAGCTGTTTTTTTTGTCCGATTTCTTCCTTGGCTTTGTACTCGAATAAAAACCCTATTTTATCAAAGCCTTCTAATACCATTCATTATTTTGTCAGCGTTAAACCGATAGTTGATTGATGTTTTAAACAAACAAGATAGTACTCATCTAAAAATATAAGCTTATGAAAACCCTTCTTTTACTGTCGTTTTTTTTGTTTTTCACCCCATTCTATACAAAAGCACAACCAATAAGTCAGGCTGGTGAAGCAAAAGATGTGGTGATTACATTTTATAATTCAAACTATGCGGGAATCTTTGAGAACAGAACGGTACGCCTGCAAAAGGGAACAAACCGTATTATTATTGACGATATACCACTCAATCAGGAAATTAGAGGAATGACTGTTTTCTTTGATGGAAAATTGCTTGAATCGCGTCATACGGAAGCTTTTAGCAACATCATCGGGTTGTTACCAAAAATGACCGGCGAAAAAATAACGATTCATGCTGATGAACCAATCACAGGAACAATTCAGCGCTTTCGTGCAAATCTTCTTGAGTTATTGCTTGATGATGGTTCTCTTCAGCTTATTCCAAATATTTCTCAATACAGAGTTACTATTCATAAGCCGGAAATATTGGAAAACTTACATGCTCCGCTTGAACTCACGGTTCATGCAAATAAGTCGGGGCGCCAACAGTTACATGTTTTTTATGTTACAAACAGCATGGGTTGGAGTGCTGAACATCGAATAGTTTTAGATGAAAAATCATCCAGATTAAAATGGCAAGCCTATGCTTCCTTAGAAAACAACACCAGTAATGGCTATGAAAATGCAACACTTCGTTTCTTTTCGGGTCAAATTAATTTACAGTCGCATGGTAGTCCACGGCCTTACGCAGCCCGGATGGCAAGTGAATCTGCCACGATGGATGCTGATGTAATGCCGGCTTCTCAGGAATCAACCGGAGATCACTACATTTATACCTATAATCGTAAATCTAATGTAGATTCTGGCCAAAGTACACGGATAATGTTGCATGATTTAAATGAGATTGCCTATACGAAAAAATATACACATCAATTAGCTATGTATGGCTCAGAGCGTAACAATTCGCGCCCGGTTATTAGCCTCAATATCGAAACCGAGGGCGATAATGGGTTAAATACTGATTTACCAGCCGGATTCGTGCGTTTTATGGTTAATGAAGACGATGATACACCGATTGTTAGAGGAGAGCAGCAGCTTCCTTTTATTACCCCGGGCGACAAACTTGATGTAGTATTGGGCCGTGCATCTGATATTACCATTTCAGAATTGAGAGAATCTGATTATAACCGGTCACAAAAGTTTACTGATTACACTCTTACAACCACTGTAAAAAATAACCGTGATGAAGCTGTTTTAATTGAAATGCCACAACAATTAGCACATAATATGGAAATACTCTCTTCTGATATTAAGCCTGAACGAACCGGGGACACGTTGAAATATATGGTATCTGTAGATGCCAAAAGCGAACGAACATTTGTGATAAAATACAGGCAATTTCAGAGAAATTAGTAAACTGGTTTATTTGCCTGTAAATCAACTAATTGCAACTACTGATGTTTTCAATTAAGTTCTTATTTTAAAATAAGTCATTGTTATAAACATAAAACGGTAAGAAATAGTGATACCACAAGCTGCAATTAAAAGTCTTTTCAAATATGGTAAACGGAAAATAACCAAAAGAAAGGCTCCCGGACATGTGCCGGGTGCCGCTTTGTTTACCGGAGTTCAAAAAGTTGACGAGATCAGTATATATGAGCACTTGTTTTCAGAAGATTCTTACAAAAAAACGCAGATTAAAGAAGTTAAGGACTTAAAAAAAAATATTGAAAGTGGAACCAAACAGTGGATAGAAGTACACGGTGTGCATGATGTAGAAGTGTTACAGCATATTTGGGAACTTTATACTGTGCATCCATTAATTCGCGAAGACATAGTCAGTACTTCCCAGCGTCCTAAGGTAGAACATTATGAGGATATGGTTTTTATGGTGCTTCGCATGTTATCAGGTAAAAGCGATTCTGTACATAACCAAGGGCTGGAAATGGAGCAAGTCAGTATCGTATTGGGAAAACAAGTCGTTATATCTTTTCAGGAAACCAATACGCCAATTTTTGAACCGATATACAAGCGGTTAGACAATTCATTGACACGGCTACGAAGGCTTGGCCATGATTATACCGCCTATGCTTTAATGGATACTATTGTAGATCATTATTTTGATATGATTGATTTTATAAATGATTCCATCGAATCTTTGGAAATGAATGTTTTAACGGATCCAAAGCCATCATTTCTGCATGAAATTCATTCACTTCGCCGAGACTTAATCCTTTTCAGGAAATCGGTTTGGTCGCTTCGGGATGGAATCAATTCACTACTAAGGGACGAGGTTGCACATGTAAGTGATGAGGTTAAAGTATTTTTCAGAGATGTTTATGACCACATAATTCAGGTTATAGATAGTATTGAAAATAATCGGGAAATGGTTTTTAGCCTCCACGATATGTACATGTCAAACTTGAGTAATAAAATGAACGAAGTGATGAAAGTATTGACCATCATTGCCACAATTTTTATACCGCTTACATTTGTTGCCGGTATTTATGGAATGAATTTTAATTCTGAAGCAAGCCCACTTAATATGCCTGAATTAAATTGGTATTACGGCTATCCGGCTTCAATTGCCGTTATGATAGTGATGGTTGTAGGAATGTTCATTTTCTTTAAAAGAAAAGACTGGATTTAAACCCGGGTTACTCACCAGGAAATTACTTTGCAAATATTACTCGATTATACAAAACAGAATCAAATCAGGCTAATACCTTTTTGCCAGCAATTGTTCAATCGTTTTGTTTTTTGTTAAATACCAGAATCTTAAGTTATGAAGTAAAGCGGCAGTAGTAAGCCCAAGAATCAAGCCAAGCCACAAACCTTTGGGGCCATAATCAAGTGATATCCCAAAATAATAGCCGGATGAAAGTCCGATAACCCAATAAGCGAGTAAATTGACAATCATCGGGAAGCGGGTATCTTTCAATCCACGTAATGCAGCAGCTCCGCTGACTTGTAAACCATCAGAAACCTGGAAAATAGCGGCTAAAAGTAAAAGCTGTATAGATAGAGGCACAAGTGCTGGGTCGCTTGTATAGATAGAGATTAAAGAACCTGGAAATAAATAGAATGCAGTGGCCGTGCAGCTCATTAATCCAACACACAAGCCTATCCCTGTAAATCCAGAAAAACGGGCTCTTGATAGAGAACCCCTGCCAAGATTTTGGCCTACACGAATTGTTACCGCACTGGAAAGTCCGAAAGCCACCATAAATGTAATGGATGCCAGATTAATGGCAATTTGATGCGCTGCAACTGCAGTTGTACTAATAAACCCCATCAGTAAAGCAACCACTGCAAATAAGCTTACTTCCATTGTAAAAGTGATACCAATAGGTAAACCCAACTTCAGCAAGTCTTTCATATAGCTAATTTCCGGTAATCGAATCGTATCAAAAATTCCAAATCGTTTAAAGGGCTTAAATCTGAACGTAAAAATGAAAATACAGATGAACATAACCCACATTACTATCATCGTTGCCCAGCCTGTACCTATTGCACCAAGTGCAGGAAACCCAAATTTTCCGAACATCAAAGTGTAGTTCCAGAAAATATTAAATAGCAGCCCGATAAATGCAAAGTACATAGCCGGCCGTGTAACAGATAGCGATTCACTAAAATGTTTTAGTGCCAGATAACCAAAGAATCCGGGAATTCCCCACGAAGCTGCATCTAAATACCCTTGTGAAAGCAGCGCAACATCCGGATCGATATTCATGAATTCAAAAACGGGGGTTGCACTACGAAGCAGCAGAATGGTTGGAATAGATAACAGCAAAGCAAGCCATAAAGACTGTCTGACACACTTCCCGATTTTATCGAAGGTGCGGCTTCCGAAATGCTGAGAAACAATAGGTGTTACGGCCATTAAGACACCAGCTCCAAAAACAAATACAGGTGTCAATATGCTTGAACCAATGGCCACGGCTGCCAGATCGTTTGTACTCAGGTTTCCGGCCATAACCGTATCCACAAAAGCCATTGACATCTGAAGTAAATTGGCTATAATCAGAGGATACCCCAAGCGCAATGTAGCGACTACTTCAATCCGAAATCTGGAAAGTATGGATAGAGATTCTATGTTTTTGTGACCAACCAAAAGTCGAAGGAAATAGATTATGAAAATGATGCAATACGCCGAATGCAACGTTCGGTTGCAAGAGGTATTAACTGCCAGGGTGAGTCAAAAAAAAAGCTCCTGACTGTTGAATCAGAAGCTTTAAATGAGCGAGAAACGGGACTCGAACCCGCGACCCCGACCTTGGCAAGGTCGTGCTCTACCAGCTGAGCTATTCTCGCTTTTGTGTAGATGTCAAATATACGAATATTAAGTGAGCCGGAACAATAGTTGACATAACTTTTTTTGAATTATTTTTTTTTGACATAACATTTTTGTGCATTTTTTTAATTAGTGATAAAAATACGTTCAGCCATACGCCAAATCGTCCGAATCAATAAATTGTACTATTTATGGAATAGATATTGCCCTACTGATAAAATGATTGGATGATAAAACGTATTCTCCTACATTTTCATAATCGAATTAAAATGAACTTTTTCACTAGAATCATAGATTTTTTTCATCAATTTGAACATCCGCGAAGACGGCGTTTACGTCAACAACCATTTCCGATGGAATGGGAAGTTATCCTTCGGAATAAATGGCCTCTCTGGAAGAAACTAAAGCCCGAATCACAAGAAAAACAAAAAAAAGACATACAGGTTTTCCTGGCTGAAAAACCGTTTGAGGGGTGTGGTGGCCTTGAGATAAATGATTCAATTCGTGTTTTGACTGCTGCTCAGGCGTGCTTGTTATTATATGGAGATGTGATTGACAACTACCCTTTGTTGCGGGTTATTCTGGTGTATCCCGGAAAATACAGAGCTAAAGTAAAAGACATTTTGCCGGCAGGAGTTATACAAGAGGGTGATCAATGGAGAAGTGGGGAATCATGGTCGAGAGGGCATGTCGTTTTGGCATGGGACGAAGTTCAGAAAGGCGCTGCCATTGGGCATGATGGGCAAAACCTTGTGCTTCATGAATTTGCGCATCAGATAGATTCTGCAATTGGAATTACAAGGCTTACCGAAGCCTGGGTTGAGCATAGGGCGGAGCCTAAATCAATCTGGATAAAGGCGTTCGCTGAGGAATGGATGAATTTTCTTGAGAATCTGCAACGGGGACAAAAACCCATGTTCGATTCGTACGGCGCCCAAAATGCGGCAGAATTTTTCGCAGTTACTACCGAAAGCTTCATTGAGCAGCACAGAGAATTTAAAAAACAAGCTCCAAAACTCTATGAATTACTGACAGAGCTATATTGCTTTGACCCGAATGAATTATTCAATTAGAACAGGTTTCTTTATTTACCGAACTTTTTCTTAACCGGTTTACGATTCATTAATTCTCTTGGGGGTATGTTTCCCTTTGCTTTTAATCCAAAAATCACAGGAATTTTGTCAATTTCGGGTGCTTGTATATGCTTCCACTCGGAAACTTCACATGTTTTTATGTATTCATCAGGAAGTGTTAGATTGGCAGCTACCGTCAGCAAAGTATCGTTTTTGAGGCCTTGCAACAGGCTTTTAAACGTTTCAACATTCCGGTGGGGAGTTTCCATAAAAAGCTCACTGCTCCCCGATTTCGAAGAACGCTCTTCCAGTAATTTGATTTCACTCAAGCGTGCTTGCAATTTTACCGGCAGATAGCCATGAAAGGCGAATCGTTGTCCACCCAGACCTGAACCCATTAATGCAAGCAGTGGCGAACTGGGGCCTGTTAATGGCACAACGTGTATCTCATAATGATGTGCCATGCGAACCAAATCGGCACCAGGGTCCGCAATACCGGGGCAACCGGCGTCTGTTAGCACACCTAAACTCTCTCCATTAAGAACACCCGTTAAAATGTCCATGATTTCAAGTTCTTTTGTTCGTTTGGTCAGCTCATAAAAATGTAATTTAAATTCAGGTTCAGGATGCCCTGCCCACTTTAAAAAAGAAACGGCATTTTGGAGATTCTCAACGCAAAAATGTTTCAGCTCAAATAACCTATCTAATGTATAAGCCGGAATGGATGTGTTTTCACGATTGCGACCAAGAGGTGTTGGAATTAAATAAATTTTTCCAAATGGATAGGATTCTGATGATATCAAGATACAACCTCAAGCTCAAGTTTATCATTTCTGGCACCTTTAACATTTCCATTCGCATATCTGCTGGCAAAAACAGCGAGTGGAATTAAGACTAATAATGATAGCCCAATTACTGAAAGATTAATCAGAACAGTATTTTTATGATATTCAAATGTCTCAATAATAACGATATGGTAAGTGGCACCCGGACGGTACTTTATTTCTATTTCATTTTTCCCAATAAGCCTTGATGCATGTTGAGCATGCAGCGTTAGTCTTTCTTCTACAAAATTGCCTGCATTATCTGTAAATGCAAGGTCCACATAACCATTTGTTTGCGCTGCAATCTGTTTGATACGAAAATCTGTGATGTAGGCAACCTGTGTTTCACCTTCTTTCATCGTTTTATGAATTCCCTGAAAAACACTGAGTTGTTGCCATAGTAATACACATAATACGGCTGGGATAATCCAAGTAAGGTGAAGTAATTTGTTGGGTTTCATATCAAAATAAAAAATAAGTAATCACGGCTGTTTATTATGGATTGATAGCTTCATCAGTCAATTCCTGACGCGAAGCCAAATCGGTTATGCGCCTCATTTCAGGGTCATAAATAAGCCTGCGCTGATACTCATGATTCATGAAATTACTGGACATGTGAAGCCAGAAAGCTATGGGCAAATCAGAAAAGAATACGGTTTGAATATATGATTTCTCTGTATAAACAGAAGTTCCCATATCCAAAGCTGCTAAATATCCCAATCGACTTTCGAAAATAGCCCCATAATAGGTAGTATGTTGACGCACAACCGGGTCTTCACCAGCCGCCGTCAGATATGTTTTTATCAATTGTGATGAGGCTTCATCCAAAAATTCATCATTAAAAATCTGCGCCATTATGCGCGTGTAAGCCAATGGTTCAGCACGGTTCCACAGGGAGTGAATCAGGCGTTCATCAGAGAGAAGACGTTCACTAATTCCGGGAGCCTTTTCCATAACCTGTTTACGGAATAGATCATCTTCAACATATCGTTGTGCGTACTCCGTAAATAATTTGGTACGCTCTTCAACTGAGCGTTCTTTATAAAAACGAACCATATCTTCATTGCCCAAATCATTTTCTCGTAGAATAACAGCAATTTGGATTCCTGATCCCGGAATTAACGGCTCTATGCGTCCGTTTCCAAGAGAATCGACCAGGGCATTCACTTTTTCCACACCGAGAGAAAAAAGCAACCAATCTGAAGCGGCCTGTGAATAATGTCTACTCACCAATGACACAACCTGATGCATTGCAATAGTTCCATCAATCGATTCAACATTTCTGAAAGCATTTCTATTAGCGGCTTCATACCAACCGGGTACAATAAAGCGGTTTATTTCATCTACACTAACGCGGTCATCTTCTGAAATAAGACCTTCTTGAATTTGCCGGGCATATTCCATTATTAAAAACATATTACCCAATGCTCCCAACGGACGAGGTTCATTCTCATTAAACAGAATAGAATCATCCATATTATGTACATTCAGACTTACAACGGATATGTATTCAGGATTGGCTTCCATAAACTCAACAAGTCCGGAAAGGGAATATGTGCGTTCAATCCATTCTGAACCTTCGGAAAAAGCGGCTCTGTCAGAGAAAACTGCTTTGAATGCGGTTTGGTTAAATCCAATAATAATAACAAATATTATAGTGGCAGCGAGTAAAAATGCGGATATAAATTTAAATACTTTCATAAAACTGAAATACATAAAATAAAATGGTCGGTATAGGGAAAATCCGGAATGTGATAAAATACATGTAGGAGAAAAAGCGCAAAGTCAAACTCAACAGGTCTTTCTAATGATTGTTGGCATTGGAATATCATTATTTTTCTAAAATACGGACTCTTTATAAGAATAATGTGAAAGAGTAGTGAATGTATAGAAATAACCCAATTTGTCAGAAAGTTCATATTGTTGGGAGTGGAATATTCAACGTAATCAGCTTCAATAATTGTTAGTATATTTAAGCGGAATAGCGAAATGTTTAAAACTAATCTCTTATAGTTTTCTATGTCTGAATCAAATTTCATTAATAAAAAAGGAAATACTGTACATACATGGCAGTGGAAATCAGGAAAGCCCAAAGGAGCAGCCATATATTTGCTGCATGGATATGCCGAATATGGCGGTCGTTATAAACAAACGGCCACTTTTTTTAAAGAAGCAGGATTCGATGTGTATGCTATTGATCATCAGGGTCATGGAAAAAGTTATGGAAAGCATGGATTAATTAGCAGTTGGCAAGAAATGGTTGACGACGCGGTTGAAGGTTTCAAGCATTTTAAAACGGAGCAATCGCATATAAATTCATGGTTTTTGATTGGGCATAGCATGGGAGGTGGATTAGCAGTATTAACAGCAACACAGATTCAGGAGCAATTAAGCGGCATGTTGCTTTCCGCACCTCTAATTGATCAGGCGATATCCACTCCGGCATTTATTATTTCACTGGGTAAAATAATTGGTAATTTATTGCCTTCACTTGGAATTATACCATTCGATCAATCGGCACAAAGCAGGGAACCGGATGTGATAAAAGCATTCCTTGCGGATTCGAATAATTACAAAGGTAAACTAAGAGCCGGAACTGGTGTTCAAGTGTTGCAAATGATAGAAGCTATTGACACAGTACCCGAAAAAATTACCCTGCCGGTTTGGATTGGCCACAGTTCAATTGACCGATTAACAAGTTTTGATGCATCTAAAGCGTTTCACTCCAGATTAGCTTCTGCTGATAAAACTTTCCGTAAGTATGACGGACTTTTCCATGAAATTATGAATGAGCCGGAACGAAGAATTGTCTTGGAAGAAATGCATAGTTGGATGAAAAAGCGATTGCATAAACTCAATTGATGGTTGTTCTATCTCATATCTAGCTCAAAATAAAAACAATACTATATTTGAAAAAGATAGGTGCAAATGGTAGAGTAAATACATAAATTCATCGAAAGAGGACTCATATATTCAAATCTGTACATTAAGTTGGCTATCGATATTAAATCCGTAATTGTGGATGTATTTTACTTGTTTAAAATGTTTTTATGATCATTCTGGAAGGCATTCTTCTTATTTATTTTTCGCTGGTTACCCTTTATACACTCGTGCTCGCCCTGGCCGGACAGTTTGATATTAACCCGTATAAAGGAGCTGTTAAAAAACAGAATCGCATTGCTGTGTTGATTCCTTCATATAAAGAAGATCAGGTTATTTGTCATACAGCAGAATCCGCCCTGAATCAAACCTATCCTTCTGAAAAGTTTGAAGTGGTTGTTATTGCTGATTCCTTAAATGAAAAAACGGTAAACACACTTAAAAAGCTACCAATAAGAGTGGTAGAGGTTGTTTTTGATCAAAGTACAAAGGTAAAATCACTTAACAGGGCTATGGCGGAAATTGGGGATGATTTTGATATAGTTCTCATTTTGGATGCAGATAATGTGATGGATGAAGCTTTTATAGAAAAAATAAACAAAGCTTTTAATGCCGGCCACCACGCCATTCAGGGTCGCAGGGTTGCAAAAAATATGAATACGCCATTTGCACTTTTAGATACCGTTAGTGAAGCGATTAATAACCATATTTACCGAAAAGGTCAGGTTGCTCTTGGCTTATCATCAGCCGTTATTGGTTCGGGAATGGCCTTCGAATATACATCATTTAAAAAAATGCTGAGTAAAGCCCATGCCGTTGGTGGTTTCGATAGGCTGGTTTCAATGAGTTATATTGAGCGGGGCTACAAAATCACATATCTGCACGATGCTATTGTATATGATGAAAAGATTGAAAATGCGGCAAATTTCCAAAATCAGCGGAAGCGGTGGTTGTCGAGTCAGTTTGTATATCTAAGAGAATATTTTTTCACGGGTGTGAAGCTGTTGTTTAAAGGGAATTTTGATTATTTCAATCTCGCCATTATCCACACCGTAATATTACCGCGCATTTTGAATCTGGGGATTTTATTGATTCTAACGTTTGTCAGTTTTTTACTCAGGGATTATTTGCAGTATGGATTCGAACCCTGGTTCAGTCTTTTTCTGATTTTTTCATTTACTTTTTTTATTTCCATCCCCCGGAATTTATATAACATAAAATTATTTAAAGCTATGTTATATTTACCACAAGCTTTTTATTTGCTGTTCTTAACCTTATTTAAATTAAAAGGCGCCAACAAGAAATTTATTCACACTCCTCACAGCAGTGTAGAGGTTGATAAATCATTAACCAAGGAATAGATATTTGCTTTCATGAAGAAACCGCTCGTTTCTATAATTACGGTCAATTACAACCAAACCGGCCTGACGCTCGAAGTGCTTGAAGCATTGGAAAAGCTCACCTATCCCAATATTGAAATTATTGTGGTAGATAATGATTCCCGCGAGGATCCGAAGCCGGTAATCATGGAAAAATTTCCGCATACGATTGTAATTAACAGCGAGGAAAATCTTGGATTTGCCGGTGGAAATAATCTCGGTGTTGTTCGTTCAAAAGGCGATTATGTCTTTTTTGTGAATAATGATATTGATATTACTCCGGACGCCATCGAGCGTATTCTCGAAATTTTTGATGAATATCCCGATGCAGGCGTGGTCAGTCCCAAATTTCATTATTACTACAAACCGGGGATTATTGAGTATGCCGGATATCATCCTGTGAATACATTTACGGCCCGAAACGTGCCGGTCGGGGGATATGAAGAGGATAAAGGGCAACACGAAAACGTGATTTCAACCAATTACGCGCACGGAGGTGGTATGTTTGTATCCCGAAAAGTAATTGACACCGTTGGCATGATGCCCGAGCTGTATTTTCTGTATTATGAAGAATTTGACTGGTGTGAGCAAATCAAAAAAGCCGGTTTTAAAATTTACTATCAACCCAAAGCCACGATTTTTCATAAGTCGTCAGAAACAGTCGGAAAAGTGAGTCGGGTAAGAACGTATTACCTGAATCGCAGCCGTATTTTGTTCATGCGCCGGAATGTACCGTATCCCAAATTTCTGTTTTTCCTGTTCTATTTCACCTTCGCAACCTGGCCCGTAAACGTGCTTCGCTTCATCCTGAAAGGCGAATTCGGACACGTAGCCTCGTTCAACAAAGCCGTTTTGTGGAATCTCGGACTAAAACAGTTCAACAAACCGTAGGGATTGATTATTGTCAATTGAATATTGAATAATGTTCAAACCAACAAAGAAAATACAATACCTTAGTGAAACTCTGTGCCGTTGTGCCTTCGTGTAAAACCCTAAGATTTCAAATCAAGCTCAATTTTAAATTTTGAATTAAATGTGTGGAATAACCGGATTTATCGATTTTAACAAGCGTTCTGATCTCGAAATGGTCAGAAAAATGACTGATACGATGTTGCATCGCGGGCCGGATGATGCCGGCTACGAAGTGCTGGAAAGCCCGCACGCTCAAATCGGACTTGGACAGCGACGCCTATCCATCATGGACCTTTCGCCCCTGGGGCATCAGCCCATGCATTTTGAGCATCTCGTTATTGATTTTAATGGTGAAATCTACAACTTCAAGGAAGTCAGAGAAGAGCTTATTGAAAAAGGCTACTCATTCATTTCCGATTGCGATACGGAAGTCATCCTCAAAGCATTTGATTGCTGGGGAATGGATTCGGTGCACAAATTTATCGGGATGTTCGCCTATGTGCTCTATGATAAAAAAGCCGAAAAAGTCTATGCGGTGAGGGACCGTGCAGGAGTGAAGCCCCTTTATTTTTACTGGAAGGATGATTGCTTTATGTTCACCTCCGAGCTGAAAAGTTTCCATCAGCATCCGCAGTTCAAAAAAGAGTTGGATATGAATGCGTTGGCGCTCTTTTTGCAGTACAGTTACATCCCTGCACCGCATTGTATTTTTAAACACACCCGAAAAGTACTCCCCGGACATTTTCTCGAAATCGACCTGAAATCAAAAGACATCAGCGAGAAAAAATATTGGGATGTATTTGATTACTACAACAAGCCCAAATTGAAGCTCACGGATGAGGAAGCCATTGAAAAAACTGATGCGCTTATGAAGTCGGCTTACGAGTACCGCATGGTGGCCGATGTGCCGGTTGGTGTTTTTTTAAGTGGGGGATATGACAGTACTTCGGTTGCGGCACTGCTCCAAACCGGTCGGACATCAAAAATTAAGACGTTCACAATCGGTTTCCACGAATCCGAATTTAACGAGGCCAAAGAGGCCCAAAAAATCGCGGATTATCTCGGAACCGAGCACACCGAATATTACTGCACATCTAAAGAAGCGGAAGATATCATCCCCGATATTCCGAATATTTATGATGAGCCCTTTTCTGATAACTCAGTTGTTCCGACCATTCTTGTGAGTCGCTTAGCCCGCAAGCAGGTAACCGTAGCCCTCTCAGCCGATGGTGGGGATGAAATTTTTGCGGGATATAATAAATTTAATCAATCGGTTGCGTTTACGGCGTATCCGAAATGGTTGCAGGCTTTTTTGAGCAGTGGAATGAGTTTGTTCAATCCCGAGCACATCCCATATTTCAATAAAAAATACAATTTCGAAAGTCGGTATATCAAAATGCAGGAAATCTGGCGGACCCAAAGTCCGTTGGTCGCCATGAAATGTATCAATCAATATATCACAGAAAAAGAAACCCGGAAATTTCTGGATGCATCATTCGAAAATGTCGATACGTTTTTTAATCACGGTCATTTACTGAATGATGAAAGCGATGCGTACAACAAAATGCTCGCCATCGACTACAAAACCTTTTTGGTTGATAACAATCTGGTAAAAGTCGATCGGGCAACGATGTCGGTCAGCCTCGAAGGACGTGAACCAATGCTTGATCATCGTCTCATTGAATTTTTGGCTCAACTACCTTCCGATTTAAAAATCCGCAATGGCGTAAACAAATGGCTACTCAAACAGGTCGTACACAAATACGTGCCCAAAGAAAAAATGGAACGCCCTAAGATGCCGTTCATCGCTCCGCTAACCGTTTGGTTCAAAGAAGAACTCCGCGAGATGTTCATGACCTATCTCGACCGTGATCGCCTGAAAAAAGAAGGCATTTTTGATGCGGATGAAGTCGTAAAACTCCGCGATCAATACCTCGCCGGCGAAAAAGTAACTCACCAAAAGCTTTGGAATATGCTCATCTTCCAACTCTGGAAAGAACGATGGATGGGGAGTTCTAATTAAATATCGAATATTGATGAGTTTTTTGGAGAGTTGTGGATGGAGATTGTTTGTGCCGTAGCTACCTGAAGTCCTTATCAATCGGTGCTGACCTGAACTGGTATTTGAATATCACAGATAGCTGTTATTCGTTTTCCCTGATGAACCAATGGTTCGAACTGCATTTCAGCCTGAATTTGATTGAGCAGAAATTCCTGAAATCCTAACTCGTCTTCTTCATCTAAACTAAGTACTCTCTCAGGGAGGCCATCATGTGAAATAGTTATCCTGAAGGCAAACTGAGCCTGCAAAATGCCCATTTCTTCCATTAATTCTTTTACGCCACTATTATTAATGAATGATTCTAACCCACCTTTAATGGAAGGTATTATATCTAATTCGGTACATTCATAAACTTGTGATGTATCTAATTCTTGAATTACTTCATCTTGTTCCGATTGTTCACTTTCATCAGCCTCAAGCTCTTCTTCGGCAGGCTCCGGATCATCGGGTAATAGTTTAATTTCATCGTATAATAAGGATGCCCGCTGGAAAAATTTGTACTGAGGGAATCGTTCTCTTAGCTGTTCAAGACTGGTTCTGGCATAATCCCAGTATTCACCGATATAGGGAAAAGTTTCTTTATAATTCGGTTCAGCGATGGTTGAATCCTTAACACTTGCCCAATAGTTTTTTGAATCATCTGTGATAGTTGTATCAGATAACACAACGTTTGCAGAATCTTTTAAAGCCTGAAGGGATTGAACATTTAAATCATGTTCTTGTTGTACGTTTCTATAGCGATCTGATTTTTCATTAAATTCCGGATTTTCTTTGGCCAGGGTGATAAACCGCTGTGCTGAGGCAAGATAGGCATCTGGAGCATATTCCGTTAAAGTATCTGATTCGGCAAAATCAAACAGTTGCCAAGCAGCATCCTCGGTTGTTAAATCATCGATTTGTTGGAGTAATTCAAAATATTGCTGGATTTTAGCTTCTACCGGAGCCAATTCAATTTCATCCATTTCAATTCCTAAATCGAAGCGTTCTGACAATCGTTGAGCAAAGATGGTTTTGGAATGATCTTCTAATATTACCTCAGCCCAATATCTTGAATTTTCCTCATCACCTTCCACAAAATACAATTCAGAAAGGGAGTAGATAGTTTGGGGAATAATGTCAGCTGACGGAAAACGATCGATTATATTCTTATAAGTGTTTCGTGCACTATCCGGCATATTTAGTGAAATAAAGAACATATTGCCAATTTCATATTTTGTTCTTGCCAAATCTTCACTCATGGTCTGCCTGGCTTGGCGGGTTCTTGGAATTTCGCTTAAATCGAGTTCCAGCTCAATGGGGTCAACTTCTTCAACATAAACAATTTCATCGGCAATTTCTTCATCTTCTTCTGCGGCAATTTGCACTTGGCGAACAGCCTCCTCCCGTCGCCAGTTATCGACTAATGGACGACCATCCCAACGTGCTTGAAACTGTTGGCTAGCCTGAGCAACCAGTGTTCGGTTCAAGTGAAACAAAAAGCCATTTTCTCCACCTTCATCCGCTTCAGTCACAGAACCAGGTTCGGTGGATACTATTCGGCCCGATTCACGTTCCTGATCTCTGCGTTCACGCTCCATTTTTTTTCTGTATTCTTCCTGAATTACTGTGATTACGGAATCGAATTTTGCAGGAGGAAGAGAACCAAGCCAAATAAGGCTGTCCATTTTTTCAGCTTGTTCGTTTAAACGGGCAAATTCATTGAATGAACGTGAGAGAGAGCGTGCATCAAAGTTATAAGGTAACTGTTCTTCAACTGATGCATTCCGAGCTGATGAGTCGTAATAGGCAGCTGCTTTGGAGTAATCTCTGAAATTATATCGGTAAAGTTCGGCCAAGCCATAATGTGTCAATGCCAGTGTTTCCCTCTGAGGTGTTTGAAAACTAAAGTACAACACATCGGTGTACATTTCTTTCGCTTCCTCATAATCACCAAGGAATTGAAGCGTACGTCCAATTTCATAATTTATGGCTGAAAGATTATCGAAATTGTTATCATTCCGACTCATCTTCACAAATAAATCGAGCGCTTTTTCATGCTCTCCATTTTTTCTGAGAACAATTCCCTTTCTCAATTCTGAAAAATAAATTAACTGATAAACCGGATTCGATTTTCTTACACGGTCATAAGCACTGAATGCTGCTTCATATAATTCAAGATACTCCAAGATTTGACCGTGTAGAAAATATCCTCTTGCCAATAAATCACGATTCTTGATTTCAGGAAGAGCTTCATATAATAAATTACCGGCTTCTTCCCATTGTTGGGTAATCACCAGGTGTTGAGCCTGAATAAGTTGAGCCTCAGCACGTTCACGTATTCCCCATTCAAAATCGGTTATCTCTAATTGATTTGTCAAATAAGTGATGGCTTCATCATGCCGCTGTAAATCAAGCATTATACGGCTTCTCCAGATGACGGATTGTTGCTTCAGTTCATCACTATCCGTTATGGAAAATAATTCAATAAATTTTTGTTCAGCATTAAAATAATTTTCCAGGAAATAGTATGAGCGACCTATAAGACTTAATGCGTTATCAACATATTTAGAATCGGGATAATCGAATAATAAGTCTGATGCGCGGGCAATGGCATCCTCAAACTCGGTTTGACCCGTTCTTACGGGAGCGCGGTGGATTCGAATCGGACGTTCTGGGTTAATGCGATCTATCTGATTTTCGAATTGATTGATACCTCTTTTGTAGCTTTGTTCCGCGTTATAAAAAGTATTGTAATAAGAATTGAAATTTACCCAAGTGCTCCTCAGAGAACCCGAACAGCCCACCATAGCCAAGGTGAGCAGGAAAATAGATAGAATGGTAACAGCGTTTTGTTTAGTCACTGATTCGATGTAGAAATTTGGTGATAGACTTTAAGGGCACTACGTAATAAAAGTAACGCTTAAGAAATGGAAATTCCACTTTTATTAGATAGAACGAAAGTAGCGAGGTAAACTTGTACTATAACTTGTTAGTTTCAGTTAGAGCTTCATAACCTGAATATTTATCGACTTTTCTCTACTCAATAGTACTTACTTTGATCATATTTGTTCGGCCTCTTTCAGAAATAGGCATGCCTGTAGCAACGATTACACGTTCTCCTTTACTAACGTAACCCTGACGCACCAAATAGTCTTCCATCAGGAAAACACTACGATCGGTATCAAAAATTTCTTTCAATTTGATACTATTTACTCCCCAAACCAGGTTCAGTTGCCGGCGAACTTCTACACTTTCAGTAAACGCAAAAATAGGCACCTTAGGGCGGTACTTGGCAATTCTGCGTGCTGTTGTTCCCGAGTGTGTAATCACGGCTATAGCTTTGGCATTCACGTATTGCGCCAACTGCACACATGCATAACTGAGCGATTCAACAACCTGCTTTTCTTTCCACTCAGGCTGACGAAACTCGAGGTTTTCATAAATACGGCTGGTTCCGCTTTCAACATTTCTGCAAATACGATCCATGGTTTTTACAGCTTCGAAAGGATATAAACCAGCAGCCGTTTCACCAGAGAGCATAATGGCATCGGTTCCGTCGAGAACAGCATTAGCAACATCTGAACTTTCAGCCCGTGTTGGCCGAGGATTGGTTATCATGGAATCGAGCATTTGTGTAGCTGTAATAACTGGTTTACCGGCTCTTCGGCATGAGTCAATGATACGTTTTTGAACCATAGGAACCTGTTCACTCGGTATTTCGATACCGAGATCGCCACGCGCTACCATAATTCCATCCACTTCCTCAATAATTTCATCAATAACAGTAAGAGCTTCAGGTTTTTCTATTTTTGCGATAATACCGGCATTTGAACCGCCGGCACGTACACGTGACACCAACTCCTGAACATCTTCGGCACGCCTGACGAAAGAGAGCGCTACATAATCAACTCCATGTTGGATGCCAAAATCAACATCTTCATAATCTTTATCGGTAATTGATGAAATAGAAAGTTTTAAACCAGGAAGGTTCACACCCTTTCGAGATTTAAGCATTCCACCATTTATCACTCGAGCCACTATGAGGCCATCAGCGGCTTTAGCAATTTTAAATTCAAAAAGCCCGTCATCTAAAAGAATAGTGTCGCCTTCCTGTGCATCTGTAGCGAGGTATTCATAATCAATAGGAATTACTTCACTTGTGCCGAGAACACCTTCTGGTGTAAGGGTTACGTAGTCTCCCTTTTTAACCATTTGAGCGCCATCTTTCATTTGTCCGACCCTAATTTTGGGGCCTTGCAAATCCATCAATATGGGAATACTGTATTTATGCTTACGGGATACAGACCGAATAATTTCAATTACTTTCAAGTGGTCTTTATGGGTGCCATGCGAAAAATTAAGGCGCGCCATATTCATCCCGCTTTTAAATAATGACTCAATGCCCTCTTCTGTGTTTGTGCTTGGGCCGATTGTACACACAATTTTTGTTCTGCGTTCAGTATTTCTCATAGTCACGTTTATGGAATGCCAAAAAGAAAGTTATGCGAAACCCATTCTATTGTTGCCTTAATATTATACCTGATCAAAAACATTATGGATAGTCAATACTTTCTTAAAAGCATAGTATTCAATATTTATTTCGGTAGAATATACAAAAGTTAGTCTGAATTCACTGCTATTTCTTTACTCTTGCGAGCAGGCAATTCTGTATATTCCAATATGTTTAGGATTAAAAAGTATTCATACCCCTTTATGCAATGTTCATTTATCGATTTACGTAATCTACTGCTGATTGTATGTGTCGTTTATTTGGTGATTTCATGCAGAAGCACCTCCGAAAGCCTGATTGATGCTGGAACAGGACATGCCTATCAAATAGGATTTCCTGAGGTAAAGGCGCGTGCTACCGGTTTTTTTGATCAAGATGGAAACCCTGTTATTGATTTGAACACAGAAATTCCATACAGCAGTTTAATTTATGTTACAAAGAACGGTCAAGAGCAAGCCCGTTTACAAATGGATGGAATGCTCAGAAATACCAAGGATGAGTTTGAGCTGAGTTATCAATTTTCTGAGGTTTTTGAAGTTGTTCCTTCAAATTACCCAGACCAAACATCCATATTCTATGAGCGACGAATCCCTGTAGAACCAGGAGATTATGAGTTAGAAATACTCGTTAAGGATCTAACTTCTGATAAAACAAGTGTAATTAAACTATTTGTGAGTGTGCCAGACCCTGAGGAAGATGTTGCAAGTATCTCTGATATTAGGGTTTCCAGGTTCGATGAAAATGAAGAAATAGTGATATCAAGCTTTTTGGTTCCGGCTATTTCCGATTCTATCACATTCAGTTTTTTTGTTACGCGGCCGGAAGATTATACACCTACCCGTGTAGAAATGCGGTTGTCAGAAATCCGCTCAGATAAAGATATTCCGAGGTCAATTAGCAACCTGCCTATTACCACCGGTTCACTCGCCTACAGGGGAATCGACTATGAAAATTTGACAGAATTACAAGTAAGAGAACGAGTTCTGGAATCAGAAACTGGATCAATTTTAATTACTTTTTCTGATAAAATTCCAACAGATGGCATCTACCGTTTTGAAATTTTACTGTATATGACAGATGAACTTGGAGAGGAACAATCCGTTCGTAGATTCAGGGATTTTTCAATTGTGAGTCCTCATTTTCCTCAGTTAAAAACACAGGATGAAATGGTTAGTCCATTACGTTATATAATGGATCGAAAAGAATTCGAAAAAATAAATAATATAAGTGATGCCGATTCTTTAAGAAGGGCGTTTGAGCAATTTTGGCTTAAAGGCTCAAGAAATCAACAAACCGCTCGTGAGGTTATTGAACTGTTTTATACGCGGGTTGAAGAAGCCAATAGGGTATTCACCACATTTAAACAGGGTTGGATGACTGATATGGGTATGGTGTTTATTTTGTTAGGTCCTCCGCTTCATGTTGAGAATACCATCGATACTATGGTGTGGTATTATGGGTATGACAGGATGGATCCTCGCACTGTTTTTCGTTTTGAACGATCACGAGTACCCGGTGCGTCTTTCCCTTTTCAGCATTACATACTACTAAGACAACGGTACTATATGGAAATTGAACACTCAATTGTTCAGGATTGGCGATCGGGCAGAATATTGAACAAAAGAGGTTTATGAAAAGCCCCCAAAATTATCTGCTTTAATAAAGTATCAAATCTATCGCAAGGTTTAGATTAATCCAGTAAGAATATCTTTCCCAAAAAAAAGAGCTGTCTTCTTTTAAAAAAACAGCTCTGCTCTATGCTCAATCGGTCTCTTTTTTTGAAATTTGAAAGGTAATCACAATAAGGTGTAAACTATTTTAATAAACGGGGCGAAAGTAACCTTCCGCCCCGCCCAAACTCGGGTAATAACCTCTGCTGGACTGTAGTTGCATTCTACTCTTCGGACTTGTAAATAGAAGCTGAAAGAAGTATAGGTACAACACAGGCAGTAGTCACCGCATATTTATGCGGTATTTCGCAGTTTGACTATTGAATTATGGTTAAGTATCCTTTTTTTGTGTACGAAAAGGCCAAATACTACATATTTATGCAGTATTTGGTTGATAAACCCTTTATATACCCTTAATTCATTCCTGATACATAATTCTGCTCAAATTTGTGAAAACTCAGGAGGTGTAATTTTTTTTGAAAAAACCGCATATTCATGCAGTTGGACATATAAGTATTATTACTATTTTCAATAAGAAATATTCATTTAATAAAATACTACGTTGAAAAATATTGTTATTATTGAAGATAATAAGTACATGAGAGAAGGCTGGCAGACTTTCATTGACTATGAAGAGGACTTGCAGGTAATTGCAACCTTTAATTCTTGTGAGGATGCTTTTCGCTCAAAAGACATAGATGACACCCATTTGTTTTTGATGGATATCGGTTTACCCGGCATGAACGGAATAGAAGGTGTTGCCTACATCAGGGAACATTACCCGGAAGCAATTTGTGTGATGGCTACTGTTTTTGATGACGATCAGCACGTCTTTGATGCTTTAAAAGCAGGTGCTATTGGGTATTTAATGAAAAAAGTGAGTCCCGATGAACTGATAGCTGCCCTGAGAAGTGCGCTGGATGGTGGCTCTCCCATTACACCAAATATTGCGCGCAAGGTTATTCAAAATCTATACTCAAAAGAAGCCAAAGAGAATATACTCACTGATAAAGAACAGGAAATACTTGAGCATCTTGCAACAGGTCGTTCATATAATGAAATTGCAAAAATTTTATTCTTATCAGTTGATGGAATTCGGTACCATATCAGAAATATCTATGAAAAACTTCAGGTGCATTCACGATCAGAGGCTGTAAGTAAGGCTATTAACAAAAAAATGATAGATCCGAACAAGCTATAAATTGACGCTCTTAATAGCATAGAATGCTCTTTTCCATCAATATCAAAACAGAAATCTAAGAGTTTGCACACTAATAAACTTTTCGGCTAATGCGGGTATGTTTTTTTTATATTGATGTTGATTAATTTAAATTATTACCAATGTATTTTTTCAAACTGACATTGAACCCGTACTCATTTCCCCAGATATTATTTTGAATTCTTTAAAAGATCGATTTACTTCATATATTCATCAATTACAGAATGATATATGTAAAAAATTAGAAACATGTGACGGAAAAGCAACCTTTGAAGAAGATAATTGGTCTCGTGAGGGTGGTGGTGGTGGACGGACACGGGTTATGCGTGATGGAGCCGTTTTTGAAAAGGGAGGTGTAAATTGTTCGGTAGTTCATGGTGAATTACCGGAATTGATAAAAAACAGGTTTGATGTAGAACAGGGTTGGTTTTTTGCTGCAGGTATATCGTTGGTGATTCATCCCATAAGTCCAATGGTTCCAACTGTTCATGCCAATTATCGTTTTTTTGAGTTATATGATGAGGAGGAAGGTGACCGGAAAGATGCCTGGTTTGGCGGTGGTGCCGACCTCACGCCGTATTATCTGTTTGAAGAAGACGCGCGTCATTTTCATAAAATACACAAATTAGCTTGTGATGCGGTTGATGAATCACTTTATCCCACTTTTAAGAAAGAGTGCGATGAATATTTTTACAATGCACATCGAGGGGAATCCAGGGGAATTGGCGGTATTTTTTATGATTACAAAAGAGATGATTCGAAAAATGGAGAAGCACTTGAACGTTGGTTTCGGTTAGCTATGTCCTGTGGAAATGCGTTTGTGAATGCTTACATTCCAATTGTTGAAAAACGAAAATCGATCTCATATACACCAAAACAGCGATATTGGCAAGAAATCAGACGTGGACGTTACGTCGAATTTAATCTCATTCACGATCGGGGAACGCTCTTTGGATTAAAAACCAACGGGCGGGTGGAATCCATTTTGATGAGTTTGCCACCCCGTGTCCGATGGGATTATATGCATGAACCGACATCAGGTAGCAAAGAAGACCGACTGCTTGAAGTTCTCAGAAACCCTATTGACTGGATTTGATAGACTTTTACGATTTCGGTTTTATGAGATACCGATTCTGCTGATTATCTTCTGATAAATAAAACCAAAGTCTAAATTAATTACACCATGAGTATCAGAGTAGGTTCATCAAATGCAGGATCATTCCCCAATGTACGAGGACGCAGACTTCGAATTTCGAATGCTATACGTGAAATGTCAACCGAGCACAGGTTGCATCCATCCATGTTTATAGCGCCATTATTTGTTGTAGAGGGTGAAGGGGTAAAAGACCCAATTGCTTCCATGCCTGGATATTTCAGGTTGAGCCTTGATTTACTCAAGAAAGAAGTTCAAAATTTATACGGACTTGGTATCCGCTCAGTCCTCTTATTTGTGAAAGTCCCTGACGAACTAAAAGACAATTACGGAACCGAGGCACTAAATCCAAATGGACTGATGCAAAGAGCTATCAAAACCGTAAAAAATGCGCAGCCCGAGTTATGTGTGATGACGGATGTAGCACTCGATCCATATTCAATTTACGGGCATGATGGAATTGTAGAAGACGGGCAAATACTGAATGATGAAACTGTTCAAGTTTTGGCGAGAATGTCGGTATCTCATGCAAAAGCAGGAGCCGATGTTATTGCTCCGTCCGATATGATGGATGGCCGTATTGCTGCCATTCGGAAAGCATTAGAGTTTGAAGCATTTGAACACACCGGCATTATGGCATATAGTGCAAAGTATGCGTCCTGTTTTTATGGGCCATTTCGTGATGCGTTGGATTCCGCTCCGGGATTTGGCGATAAAAAAACGTATCAAATGAATCCGGCTAATGTCAGGGAAGCTACTCGTGAGGCACAATTAGATGAACAGGAAGGCGCTGATATTATTATGGTTAAACCGGGAATGCCATATCTTGATGTGGTTAGGGCTGTGCGTGAAGCGGTAAATGTTCCGGTTTCAGTATATCACGTTTCTGGGGAATATGCCATGATTAAAGTAGCCGCAAAAAATGGTTGGTTGAATGAAGAGCAAGCTATTTTAGAGTCACTAATAGCTTTTCGAAGAGCTGGTGCAGACTTAATAGCAACCTATTTTGCCGCCGATGCCGCCCGAATGTTAAATGAATAAAAACTTGAAAATCTGATGATAATGTGTTAATATGCGAATATGCGAACAACAATAGACATACCGGATAATGTCATGAAGAAGGCGAAAATAAAAGCCATAGAAGAAGGTATCACCCTTAAAGAGTTTTTTATTAAGGCGCTTAGTAATGAGTTAGGCCAATCAAATACTGATCAGGCGTCCTCTCCGTGGGAGAAGTTACGTAGCAAAGGCTCTACTTGTGGAATTGAACCTACCGAATCCCCTTTCGATGATTACTCAGGCCCCGATTGGCATACCGATATGTATGTGAATGATCCGCAGTCGTAATGGTTTTGCTTGACACCCATATTTGGCTTTGGTGGTTGCTGGGGGATGGAAACCTTACGGATACTGAACGATTTGCTCTCGATGAATTGGCCACAAAGAGACACATTTCCATTTCCTGGGTCACTATTTGGGAAACAGAAATGCTTGAGCGAAAAAAACGAATCCGCTTAGAGCCAGATTTCAAAACGTGGATAGAAGAAGCTACCCATCCATCTGTTAGCGCCATTTTGCCTGTGGATACTGAGGTTGTGATTGCTCAGAGGAGACTTCCGGAAAATTTCCATGCCGATCCTGCCGATCGCTTGATTACTGCTACCGCTTTATTAACGGGTTTTAAAATAGCTACGTACGATAGAAGAATTATTGATTCTGCTATCGTATCTATCTGGAAACCATAGAGGCAGGTTTTTATTTTGAGGTGCTGGCGTTGGTGTAATTAGTTTATAAGTGTTATCTGTATCCCCCCTGTCTTTCTGCCTGATTTGCGTTTTGTGGCTATAGCAACCAACATCATAACAACCCGAAAACTCAAAAAAAGTGTCATCCCGCAAACGTGTCCGGCGTAGCAGACACGTTATGCGGGATCTTCCAGCTCAGAAATGGCTCTCAGGAAGAATCCACGACAGCGGATAATTAGTTGTCCATGTTTGACCGCTAACGCGGATTCGAACATCTCGGCAGGTCAAAACCGGAAGTTCCTCCGAATAAGTCGGAACTTTCAGCCGGATAAGCCTCACACTCTTTCCCGATTATTACGATCCCAATGTGGCTTTCCGGGATGACCTGGTTACGCACTTTAAATTTGTGAACCATCAAGTATGCTAAACAGCAAAGAAGGTAGTATTGGCACAGCATGGCGCTAATTTATTTTTTTTACTTTCATTCCAGCACCTCAAAATAAAAATCTGCCACCATAGGGGTTCATTTATCAGCAAAATAATTCAGTAGATTGAATTTCTCTATTGTCAGTGCGGTTAAGGGTTGTTATCTTTGGCTGATGTACAATTTCTTCAATTCACATATAAAATCTATTTGTGTTCTTATTCTGTTGCTGAGCATGTGTGCTTTGCATATTCCTGAATTGAGCTCAAAAACGGATTATGAAACATTCAGTAACTGGGTCAATTCTCAGGTTGCGAATGATTATATTGAAATAAGTACTGATTTTATACACAGCAACAGGTATTTAACCAATTCTGATTTCATTAAACATGTGAAACAGATGGTTGGGAACGAGCAGTTGGATGAGAATGATCCCTTAGACAGAGATGTTGTTCGTTATCTTTACCTTACCTGGACCAAATTCTACAGCACATCTGATATGGCCGGTGCCATATTATTTGAACGTGTTACACCGCTTCGTTTTCTTAATCAATCGTTCACGTTAGTTGGGGTTTTCGCTACAACAACGAGCGAATCTATATGTGCCCAATTCAGACTCTCGTTAGAAAGAGTAAAACCTGATAATGCAGTGTTTGCCTTCCTTAATGAACCTGCTGTTTCGGGCATCAGTATTCATGCTCCCTGAATGGACCTTTGCCTATCTATTTTGCTTTTAAAAGCAACCACCAACATATACTAAACTACTAAATAATAAAAGGATATATATTCTTTTATAAGTGTGTGTATGGTTTCATTTTCCAAAACAAAAATAAAGAACAAAAATATCTATCATTATGAAACAATCAAACGGAACAAAGATTTTCTTTATCCTTTGTTTCATTCTGCTAACGGGTTACTATTTGTCGTTTACCGTGATGAACTGGTGGGCTGAACGCCATATCGCTAGTTTACCGGAGACAGAACAAGTGGAATACCGTATTCAGAATCAGGAACGACTGGATAATCTTCGGGCTCGTAAACTTAATTTTGGCCTTGATCTTCAGGGTGGCATGTATGTTACGCTCGAACTTGCCACAAATCAATTAATCAGTGAGCTTGCACGTGATCAAAAAGATGATCAGTTTGATGCGGTTTTGGCCACTGCTTTTGAGCGGGCCAGAGAAGAGGGCACTGATGTAATAGACGAGTTTGTTGACGAATTCGAGCAACGTGATGCTAATGCTCGCCTTAGCCGCTATTTCCACATGGGTACTGACGAACTCACTCGTGCTTCAACAAACGAGGAAGTCCGTATCTATCTCGATACTCAACGTAATGCTGCCGTTGACAGAGCCGTTGAGATTATTCGGAACAGGATTGACAGGTTTGGCGTTACCGAGCCATCCATTGTACGTTCTGGTTCAAGCCGCATTGTAGTAGAGTTGCCCGGAGTTGATGACGATGCCGAAAGGGTTCGGGGGTTGCTTAAAGGAACCGCTCGCTTAGAGTTCCGGCTAATGGCCAATCCTAATGAACTAAGAAGCTCTTTTAACAGAGTTGCCCAGATTTTTGATGTTCGGGAAGAAATTGAGCCAGAAAATGAAGAAGGAGAAGTTGTAGAAGGTGAAACCGAAGAAGGTAATGAAGATGAAGAGCCTGAATTTCGTGTTACAAACGAATTTAAAGAATTAGTGCTTGATGTAGGTGGATCGAGTGTCATTTTTGGATACGTGAATATTTCAGATACTGCACGTGTAAATGAACTTTTAGACCGTGATGCCGTTCGCAGATCGCTACCATCAGGGGTGGAACTCATGTATTCTGCCAGAGCGGAACGTATGACGGCCGATAGCCCGCGTACACATCTTGCATTACTTGGAGTGAGAACCAATATAGAACTTACCGGTGAAGTCATAACGGACGCCCGTCCAAGTTTTGACCCCTCAACAAACCAACCGGAAGTTTCTATGTCAATGAACCGCGAAGGTGCCCGCACCTGGAGCCGGATTACAGCCGCTAATATTGAACGCCCTGTTGCCATTATCCTTGATGAAATGGTTTATAGCTTTCCGGTAGTGCGTACCCAGATTTCTGACGGACGTTCATCTATCAGTGGGCTAGGCGGACTTGCGGAAGCAGAAGATTTAGTAAATATATTACTTTCAGGTGCCTTGCCTGCACCTCTTGAAATTCTCGAAGAGCGAACTGTGGGTGCGACTCTCGGTGAAGCATCCATTAAAGCAGGTTTCAACTCAGCGATGTTTGGGCTACTTTTAGTCATCATATTTATGATTATTTATTACCGTGGTGCCGGTACTATAGCAAATGTAGCGCTCCTCCTTAACATTGTGTTTATTCTCGGTATTCTGGCAGCTTTTAAAGCTACTTTAACATTACCCGGAATCGCTGGTATTGTACTTACAATTGGTATGGCTGTTGATGCCAACGTGCTGATTTTTGATAGAATACGGGAAGAACAACGAGCCGGAAAAAGCCTGATTGCAGCCATTGATAGTGGCTACAGCAATGCCATGAGTGCCATTTTGGATGCCAATATTACCACATTCCTGACAGCTGTAATTCTTTTTAGTTTCGGTATGGGGCCTATTAAGGGTTTTGCCGTCACACTTATGGCAGGGATCGTGGCTTCATTATTCAGTGCTATCATTATTACCCGCGTAATTATTGATTGGCTTACCCGTGGAAAATCCATCAAAATTAGTTTAGGTTAAACCTTAAGGACAAATATTATTATGAGACTTTTTGAAGATCCAAAATTTGAATTTATCCAAAATCGTAAAATCGGGTATATTATATCCGGTATTTTGGTAGTGCTGTCCATTGGGAGTATCATTGTCAATGGATTAAACTTTGGTATCGACTTTCGTGGTGGTACTGAAATCGTGGTTAGTTTTGAGGGCGAAGCACCAAGTGTTCTTGAAATCAGAAGTACATTAACTGATCCACTTGGAAGTGTTCCTGAAGTGAAGACATTCGGCGAAGATATTATTATTCGTACGGATACTGAACTGGAAGGAAGCAATCTTACCGCAACCATCCTGAATTCGATGGCTGAGACATTCCCGGATAATCCATCAAATATCATCAAGATTGATATTGTTGGTCCACGTTTTGCAACCGACCTCAGAGACGCGGCGGCAATGTCCATTTTCTTTGCCCTGGGCATAATTTTCGTGTATGTACTTATACGATTTAAAAAATGGTACTTCTCTCTTGGTGCCGTTGTAGCTCTGTTCCATGATGTAATTATAACACTTGGTTTGTTTACTCTGTTATATAATATCATGCCATTCAGTCTTGATATAGATCAGGCCATTATTGCTGCATTTCTTACAATAGTGGGTTATTCTCTGAATGATACCGTTGTTGTATTTGACCGTATTCGTGAGAATTCTCTTATTTTTAAAACTGAAGCTTACGAAAAAATGGTGAACCGCAGTATCAATAACACCTTGAGCCGAACAGTGGTAACTTCACTTACTACACTTATTGCAGTAGGTGTTCTGTTTTTATTTGGTGGTGAAGTACTGAAAGGCTTATCTTTCGCTCTTATACTGGGAGTCATTCTGGGAACATACAGCTCAATATTTGTGGCAAGTTCCCTGCTTGTTGACCTTCAGCTTAAAAAGGCTGAATAACTTTAAAATTAACTTACAGAGGTGAATCATGAGTTTTAAGATCACGGAACGATACAACAGTAATATAATCGAATTTAAAGGTAATGTAATGGGTGGGCCTGATGCGACCAGCCTGAATGAAAAATTGCATGAGTTGATTGAAAAAGGACAAAAAAACATTGTCGTTGACCTTGGTAAAGTTTCATTTATGAACTCATCGGGGTTAGGGATGCTTATTGGCGCGCTTACAACTATGCGTAATGCAGGTGGTGACCTCAGAATTGCCAATGCTACCAACAAGATTGAAAGCCTGTTGATTGTTACAAAACTCATTACTGTTTTCAAACATTTTAAATCAGTTGAGGAAGCCGTTAAATCATTCGATAACGAATAAGAAACGCTTCTAATTTTGATTTTAGGTATCACCTTCAGAAGAGGTACAGATTTACTGTACCTCTTTTTGTGTTTATTTTCATTTCAGTCTTAGCAAAGTAAATTATTACTGCTTTGTGATATTTATGCGCAATATTTTATGAAAATGATGCGAATGGTTTCTATAGTTCTCATTTGAAATTAATACATAAATGACTTATTCAATTTATTTTGATTTGGTCAAATTGCGATCAACATGACGCTTTTATGTTTTTTTGATACAAAACCCCCAGGATTAAAACTTCACTTACTTATTTATTCTTGAAATTTAAATTATTATGTCCGTTCGCGTCATTATTGGTGCCCAGTGGGGAGATGAAGGCAAAGGTAAAATTGTAGATTTACTGGGTAATCAATCCAGGATTGTAGCTCGCTATCAAGGTGGTGCGAATGCCGGTCACACGCTCAAATTTGATGGAAAAACGTTTATTCTTCACCTGATTCCATCTGGTATTTTTCATCCTAACACAACCTGTGTTATTGGAAATGGTGTCGTTATTGATCCTCATAAGCTTATAGAAGAAATTGAGGCTGTAAAAAAATTGGGAGCTAATCCAAACGAACAACTCAAAATCAGTGCTTCGGCTCATGTCATTCTTCCCTATCATAAGCAAATAGATGCTGCGAGAGAATTGGCTCGCGGAGTTGATAAAATTGGTACTACAGGGCGGGGGATAGGACCTGCGTATGTTCACAAAACCGCTCGAACAGGCATCAGAATGATGGATATCTTGAAAAATGACACGCTAAAATCGAAGTTGGAATCTATCCTCGATGAAGTAAACGCTGTGTTAACAGTTCAGTACAATCAATCAAAAATAGAACTGGAACCTTTATTACAGGAAACCCTTGAAGCCGGCGAAAAGCTTCGTCCTTACATCACAGATACCGGGCTACTATTACATGAATCTTATAAGAAAAATGAAAACATATTGTTAGAGGGTGCTCAGGGTTGTTTATTAGATGTAGATCATGGTACATATCCATTTGTAACCTCATCATCTCCCACTTCTGGCGGAGCAGCAACAGGAACCGGTTTGGCGCCTACAGCAATTACAAATGTTATGGGAATTACCAAAGCCTATTGCACGCGGGTTGGGAATGGACCTTTTCCAACTGAGTTATTAAATGAAGAAGGTGAACAGATTCGTAAACTTGGCCACGAATTTGGGTCAACTACCGGACGTCCACGTAGATGTGGTTGGATTGATTTGGTTGCCTTAAAATATGCCACTCGTATTAACGGATTGAATGAACTGGCAGTAACCAAACTTGATGTACTTAGTTCATTATCCGAAATTAAAGCGTGCGTTGCTTATGAATTGGATGGTGAACAGATTTCAAATTTTCCTGCTGATGCTGATGAATTAGATCGTGTAAAACCTGTGTACAAAATTTTTAAAGGTTGGAAGACCGATCTTAGCGAGTGTAATGCCATTGCCGAATTACCAGACAATGCCCGGACATTTTTGGATTTTATAGAAGAAGATCTGGGCGTTGAAATCGTAATAGTTTCAACAGGCCCTGACAGGTCAGAAACTCTACTAAAGCGAACATTGCTTTAAAAAAGCCTTCGCAAATTGGGTATATCAATTCCGGTTTCGATTGAATTATCTATATTTTAAACAACACTAATTTGGACTTTAGTATTGAGGATAAACTTTGCCAATTACAATTTCTTATCAGATAGTTGCTCCAACTGAAGCGGAAGCAACGGAAAAGGTCACCAATATTTGTTATGAGCAAAGTGTAGAGCTCCCTGATAATGTGTTAACGCCGGAAATCAGAGAAACCCGACTCGGTAAACCGGGCTCCCTTTTTCAAAAGGGTACACATCTGTGGGTTTGTGATATATCCTTTCCAGAAGAAAACGCTGGTGCCGATATCACCCAATTTTTAAACATACTTTTTGGAAATGTTTCAATGTTTGAGGGTGTCAAGATTTCTGGTATTGACTGGAAATCATGTAAGAACAATCCTTTAAAAGGACCGTCTTTTGGTATTGAAGGAGTGAAAAAAAAGATGGATATTCAATCCGACAGAGCATTATCATGCACAGCGCTTAAACCCATGGGATCCACGTCAGAACAATTGGCTGAATACGCTTATCAATTCGCTCGTGGTGGAATTGATATTATTAAAGATGACCACGGATTAGCGAATCAGCCGTTTTCTCCATTTAAAGAGCGATTGAAAGCCTGTACCGATGCAGTAAAAAAAGCAAATGACAAAACCGGTTTTCAATCGGCTTATTATCCGAATGTTACTGCGGATGGCTCAGAAACTATTCGTCGGTATGAGCAAGCATTCGAAGCCGGTGCAGGAGGTGTTTTATTAAGTCCGCATCTCTGTGGTTTGCAAATCATGCATGAATTGGCACGTCTTGATATTCCGTTGCCTATCATGGCACATCCAGCTTTTTCAGGTGGATTGGTACAAAACCCGACACACGGATTCACAAAATCGTTTTTGTATGGAAGTCTTTGGCGTGCTTTCGGTGCTGATTTCAGTATCTATCCAAATGCCGGCGGACGTTTTTCGTTTACAGAAGATGAATGCTTAGGCGTCAATCGCGCGTGCAGGATTAAAAATGTAGTCTATCACCCTATTTATCCGACTCCGGGTGGTGGAATTCAGCGTAATACCATTTCATCACTTCTGGAATCCTATGGAACACAAACTGTATTTTTGATAGGTGGAAGTTTATATCAACATCCCAAAGGACTTCAATACGCATCTTTTGAAATATCAACCATTTTGAATAGTTAGATGAAAAATAATTCCAAAGTCATAAAAAAAACAACGGATGGCTGGGACTCCGTAGAGCGAAAAGATTATAAAACTGATTCCACAAATTTCAAAGATATTAGCCGTTTTTCATTGTTGGGTGAAGGCGATGCAGAACACGAACTCAATTTTCAAACACGCTATTTCGAAGTAAAAGCGGGAGGATATTCTTCACTTGAAATGCACCGTCACCCCCATTCAGTCATCATCGCAAAAGGTTCCGGATCTGTAATTTTGGGTGATGAAGTCCATCCCTTATCAACCCACGATGTCGTTTTCATATCACCGGAAACCATTCATCAGTTTCATGCTGATAAAGGCGAGTCTCTCGGTTTCATTTGTGTTGTTGACCGCTACCGCGATAAACCAGCCATCCCCACTGATGAAACCATAAATCGAGTAATGGGGCAGGATTCAGAAGCACGCATGAAAATGCGAAAGTGAGAATCATTTCTGGTGTAATACGCGCGATATTTCATGTGATAAATTTTGACAATGGATTTGTTGTTATAGTTATTTGACAATGGATTTGTTGTTATCTATATTTGACAATACTATTATTGTTAAATATTAAAATTATGACTTGGAAACACCCAAACACAATTACCGGCGCACCAGCAGAAGGCGTGGTTTATTATCGCAGAAATTATATCAATTATGAATTCTGGAGAATAATTAAAAAGGGAGAGCACGTCTTATTCACAGCTCCAAGAAGAGTTGGGAAAACGTCTGTTATGAAAGATTTGGAACAGAACTGCGAAAATGGGTATAAAGCAGTTTATGATGACATTGAATCAGATAAAACGCAGCAAGATTTTTATAAGCGACTGTTTAATTTACTATTAGTTAGGATTAAATGGCAGAATAGATATTTGAAAAAAGTTGGAGAATTTCTAAAGTCGAGGGATATAGGTGGCATAAGCGTCGATGGGATAAAAATAGAGCGGAAGGATATAGATTACAAAACAGAGCTGCTTGAATTATTACAAGTTTTGGGAAATGAAGAGTTGAAGATAGTTTTAATGTTGGATGAGTTTCCTGATGTGATTATGGCTATCGAAAGAACTGAAGGGAAGGATGCTGCCATCAACGTACTAAACACACTTAGAAAACTGAGGCACGACAAATCATTTAAAAACATTAGTTTTGTTTTGGCTGGTTCGATTGGAATTGACCATGTTATAAGCTCGCTTGACAGGCCTAAGCTGATAAATGATTTGGTATCCATAAATATAACCGAACTAACCGTTGTTGAAGCTGAAGAATTGGTAGATCAGCTTACTCAAGGGGCAACCATGAAAATAGGCTCTGATGAAATGAGCTATATGCTCGCCAAAATTTCACATCTGTTACCCTACTTTATTCAGGTGTTTATTGATGAAAGTAACTCACTGTTGCACAAGGAAGACCGGCCGGAATTAACACGTGACGATATAAATAAGGTTTTTGAAACAATCATTAAACAGAGTTCTTATTTCGAAGATTGGGAACAACGATTACGAAGATACCTGGCAAAAGAAGATTTTGAATATTGCATTGGAGTTTTGACCCAATGTGCTCACAATAAACATTACCCTCTACAAAAAGCATATGATTTTTCACATAAAGTAAAACCGGTAACTTCCTATAAAAAACTGCTGGATTCCGTACTTGTTAAAGACGGGTATCTGATTGAGGAAAGTAACAGCTACCGTTTTCTCTCTCCATTTTTACAAGCATGGTGGCAAAAGCGGCATCCTCAATTTGAAATAGAAGATTAATAAGATTATGAAGAATCCCATAACATTTTACCAGGCGTCAAACCTATCTGATACTGAAATCAAAGAGCAATTCACAGTCAGAAAAAAAGAGTTTGAAAAAGTTATCTTCGAGATCAGACTGGATAAAATGGAAGGCTCCATTCAGCACTATATTTTTATTGGTCAAAGGGGAAGCGGCAAGTCCACTTTGCTCAGAAGAATTCAGGCCGAGATAAATACAGACATCCAACTTAATGATAAGCTCGTAGCTGTTAATTTAAGTGAAGAACAGGCAGGTATCTATCGTTTGCACGATTTATGGGAGCGGGTAAATCAGGAATTATCCATCAGGGGTTTTGAAGTGGAAGAACCGGACTGGGAGGATTTCTGTGATCAACCGATGGAATATACCAAAGCTCTTTATTTCAATATGCAGAAGGCATTAAACCGTGAGGGGAAAAAGCTGATTCTCTTGTTGGATAATATTGACCGCATCCTGGAAAACATTAAAAAAGATGAAAATCATCTTTTACGTGAGGTGATGTTAAACCATAAAGATTTCAGGATTATAGGTGGCAGCACCCGCCTGAGCGAGCATCACTGGAAATACGACGAACCTTTTTATGAGTTTTTCAACATAATACGTTTGTCTGCTTTAACACAAAACGAAGTAAAAGAGCTTCTTTTATTCTGGAGTGATTTTCTTGAAGAGCCGTCATTAAGAAAGTTCACTGAAAAAAATCCAGGGAAACTAAATGCTGTCCGAATATTAAGCGATGGCATGCCCCGTACCATGCTCAATTTTGTGGAGCTATTGATTAAGCAGCCCAACCAATACGGGTATGAATATTTGCGAATGATTGTTGATCGTGCTACGCCAATTTATCAGGAGCGATTGAGTACGTTATCCCCGCTCCAGCAAAAGGTGATTCTCGAAATCTCCTTTTTTTGGGACGCAGTAAAAGTGAAAGAGATATCCAAATCAGCAAAAATAGAAAGTAAAACGTTATCGGCTATTTTAGGACAGTTAACAGAACTACAAATTGTTGAAAAGATTAAAGGTGAAGGAAAAAATTTAGCATACAGGATAAAAGAGAGGTTTTTCAATCTTTGGCTGATTATGACCCAAGGTGGCCCCAAACAGAAAAGACAAGCAAAGTATCTTACTATCTTTCTTGAAACTTGGTATGATCCGCATGAGCTCAGAAAAATGTATGAAATCTATTCCGATGATCTGAGAGTCAATATGGTTGCACCGGATCGTGCTGTTTTGATGACACCCGCACTGGCGCATTCAAGATATATCAGTGCCTACGAAAGAGACGAGCTTATTGAGAGAACAAAATCTATAATTGAGAATAAAAAAAACTACCTCGAGCTTCTCCCTCAAAAAACATCAGATATATACAAACATGTAAATGAGTTAATTGAAAAAGGCAGCTACACAAAAGCGATTAAAGAACTCAAAACTATTGATCAGGATGATGCTGAAAAAAGTTTTCTACTTGGTGTAGTATATCAAAAGACTGGAGATACGAATTCCGCCGAGAAGTTCTGGAAGCAGGCTATCGAAATGGGACAACCTGGTGCGATGTTTAATCTAGGATTATTGTTAGATCAACGTGGTGAACTGAAATTAGCTGAGAAATACTATATGGATGCTGTTGAGGCAGGGCATACAGGGTCCATGAATAATCTTGGGGTTTTATTTGAACAATATGGAGATTTGGAAAATGCTGAGAAGTATTACAGACAAGCGGCAAATGCGGGGTCACCAAAAGCGATGTTTAATTTGGGTATATTGATTGAGTCAAGTGGTGATTTGACCTCTGCAATGGAATATTACAAACAGGCTGCCGAAGCGGGGTTAGCCGAAGCAATGCTAAATTTAGGGGTATTATTTGACCATCGTGGTGATTTAAAAACGGCAGAGAAATATTACAAACAAGCTGCGAATTCAGGAGATCTTAGAGCATTGGTAAATCTAGGGGCGTTATTTGAACATAATAGAGATTTGAAAGAAGCTGAGAAGTTTTACCAACAAGCAGCTAAAGCAGGACAAACGGAAGCTTTTTTTTACCTTGGTTTATTACTAGAGCAACGCGGTGATTTGAAATCTGCTGAGGAATATTATAAGCAAGCAGCCGAAGTGGGTAATTCGGGAGCAATGTTTAAGCTAGGAGGATTGAGCTATCAAAATGGTGATTTGAAATCTGCAGAGGAATACTATAAACTAGCAGCCGAGGCGGGGCAAACAAGAGCAATGTTTAATCTGGCTTTTTTGCTATATCAAGTCAATAAAGATCAGGAACGTTCATTGGATCTCATTTACAAGGTAATAGCATCCGATAATGAAAATGATATCAGACCATACGTATTAAATATAATTATTTCATTTTGGTCAGGGAAAATGGACGAATTGAATGATTCGAAGATGGTTATTAATCAATTAATTGATATTAAGGATATACCACTTTTAGAATTTCTTATCAAAGAATTACTTGTCCATCATCAAAAAAATCTAGTCTGGAACTGGTTTCACGACGAGTCTGTAGGTGAAGTCTTAAAAGACCTTGTACGCCCACAATATTTTGTAGTTGCTCATCTATTAAAAACAAAAGATGCCGAAGAGGTACTTTTAAAGCAACCTCCGGAGCTAGAGGAACCTGTTCAATCCATACTTCAAAGTATCCACGAGCGTCAGGAATTTTACTACCCTGAATCTGGGAAAAATGTAAGCCATAATGAAATTTCCCTCGAAAAAGTGTAGATATTCACATGTTTTCCTTTGTAAAAGTGTAATATTCCACATAAATACTAACGAATACGTGGTGTTTGGTTAACCACATCCCCAAAAATTCTAAAATTTGAGAATATTACCCCTCCCTCACGAACCAAACATCTCAAAAACGTCTAATTTCAAACTCTTGAACATGCTCTCGGGTTCTATGAATCGCACACTCTTTTCTCCGGGTTCATTTTCAAAAAGTGCGAATGCAATGCCTGATATTGAGCCACCAAGTGGGAAATTGGCCAGAAATTCGCTTAATCTACGCAGTGCTTTTTGTTCACGATTAATGTGTTCCGGCTCTTGAAAAAAGAACCCAAAGACATCAACCTTGTCCGGTTGGACTTCATCCATAAATAACCGATTCCCTTTGGAATCAATCACCGAGCTTTCCAATTCCACCCGAGTTAGGTGGCCGTTAAAAGCAACCGGATGCTCTATCTGTAATCCTTCTTCCTTGCATATCCAGGCAATATCCTGCATAACCGCCGACCAATACATCACCCTTTCTGATTCATATTCAAAACCAAGTTTCGGGTTGCCCATGCACTCAAAATGATGATACGTTTCCGGTTGGATATCAAACACATATTCGCTTGATTCAGATTTGAAACGACTTCCATCTGCACCCACCCATCCCATTGAATTGCCGGTAGAAACGAAATTGATCCACCCCCTGCTTTCATCATAAAAAACTGCACACGAGAGCTCGCCTGCTATCGTTGGTGAAATTGGAAGGCTTCGGATTACAGCCATAGCTTCAGCGTCTTCATATTGATAAACTGAATATTGCCTTCCAAATACGTCAATCGTCTTTTTCATAAAACTTCTGAAACTTTGAAATGGTCATAAAATTTTGGTTCAATTTACTGATATAAATGTTCTGAACTCAGTTCTTCATCAAAAATAAATTGAGAGGAGTCATTATCAGAAAAAAAATCGGCGATTCTGAATACATGTTTTTTTAGGACATTTTCAAGTTCATTTTTCAGAAAAATATTCATTAGTTTACCATTTGTCACTTTGCCTACACGCTATGTAGGATACTAATTATTAGTATCTTATGCATTTGCTTATAACTGAATAATAATTAATCAGCCTCAGACTACATGAACAGGTTTTCACATCTTCACTGCCATACACAGTTCAGCATGCTCGATGGAGCGGCAAGTATAAAACAATTGGTTAACAAAGCCAAGGAGACCGAAATGCCCGCTATTGCCATCACCGATCATGGAAATATGTTTGGTGTCCCGAAGTTTGTTAGTACGGCAAAAGCGGCTGGTATTAAGCCTATAATTGGTTGTGAATTTTATATTACGCCTATTACATTAAACGACCGTGAAAACAAAACGAGATATCATCAGGTGCTGTTGGCGAAGAATATGACCGGGTATAAGAATCTGGTTAAATTGTGTTCCATTGGATATGTGGATGGTTTGTATTACAAACCCAGAATTGATAAAGAAGTACTTCGGAAGCATAGCGAGGGCTTGATTGCATCAACTTGTTGCCTGGCGAGTGAGGTGAATCAAACTATCATAAAAAAAGGGGAAGAAGAAGCGCGGGCAATTTTTGAGTTTTATTTAGACCTGTTTGGTGAGGATTACTACATTGAGCTGCAGCGTCATGGACTCAAAGATCAGGATACTTGCAATGAAGTGCTCATCAGGTGGAGTAAGGAATATGGAGTAAATACCATTGCGACAAATGATTCGCATTATGTGGACAGGGATGATTCAGAAGCGCACGATATTTTGCTGGCTCTTCAAACAAACGCGGATTTAAATGACCCCAACCGTTTTCGGTTTACCGATGATTACAACAATCTGAATCCTGAATTTTATTTAAAAACTCCTGAAGAAATGCTGGAGCTTTTTAAAGATGTACCTGAAAGCCTTGACAATACATCCGAAATAGTTGATAAAATTGATGATATCAAGTTAAGCTCTGAGCTCCTGCTTCCACACTATACGGTACCTGAAAATTTCAAGGATATGGATGATTATTTGCGTCATTTAAGTTATGAAGGCGCAAAAAAACGATATCCGGAGCTTACCTCAGAAGTTTCTGAACGGATTGAAATGGAATTGGCCATTATCAAAAAGATGGGTTTTGCCGGATATTTTTTGATAGTACAAAGCTTTACGAGTGAAGCCAGAAAACAAGGAGTTTTTGTCGGTCCCGGACGGGGTTCGGCTGCCGGAAGTATTGTAGCTTATTGCACGGGAATTATCAATATTGATCCGCTTCGCTACGATTTACTTTTTGAGCGTTTCTTGAATCCTGAACGTGTGAGTCCGCCCGATATCGATATCGACTTTGACGATTATGGCAGACAGGCTGTCATTGATTATGTGGTGGAACAATATGGGCGACAGAATGTGGCTCAAATTGTGACGTATGGCACTATGAAAGCCAAAACATCTATACGTGATGTAGGCCGGGTTTTGGGTGTTCCGCTTCAGGAAGTGAACAGAATCTCCAAACTGTTCCCTGATAAGGTTGGGTTAGATACGTTTGATAAGATATTGGATCCCAAATCAAATCCGGAATCGGCTGAGGAAATAAAATCGCTGTTAATGTCACCTGACGACAACATCAGAAAGATGATGAAATATGCGATGGTTTTGGAAGGATGCGCCCGACAAACAGGAATCCATGCTGCCGGAGTTATCATAGCTCCGGGTGAAGTTTCCAATTACGTGCCGGTTGCGCTTTCAAAGGAAAAGGATGTCATTACCCAATATGATGGACCCAATGCTGAAATGTGTGGTTTGCTCAAAATGGATTTTTTGGGCCTGAAAACACTTTCTATTCTAAAGACAGCCATCAAGTTTGTAGCTGAAAACTATAATAAGCACTACGATTTGGATGATATCCCCTTAGATGATGAAAAAACGTATGAATTGTATCAGCGGGGAGAAACCGTCGGTACGTTTCAGTTTGAGTCCGATGGAATGCGGAAGTATTTGCGTGAGCTTAAACCAACGGTAATAGATGATTTGATTGCCATGAACGCGCTTTATCGCCCCGGACCTATGCAATTTATTCCGGATTATATCCACCGAAAGCATGGAGAAGAGCAGGTAAAGTATCCACATGAAGACCTGAAAGATATCTTGGAACCCACTTATGGTATTATGATATATCAGGAGCAGATCATGAAAGTTGCTCAGAGAATGGGTGGATATTCACTGGGTGAAGCGGATATATTGCGGCGAATAATGGGGAAGAAAAAAGCGGAATTGCTTCCACCGGAAGAAAAGAAATTCATGTCCAAAGCTATTGAAAAGGGATATGACCCCAAAGTAGCTAAAGAAGTTTTTGATAAGATGGCGATGTTCGCCGGTTATGGTTTCAATAAATCCCACTCTGCCGCTTATTCTGTTCTGGCCTATCAAACGGCCAATTTCAAGGCGAATTATACAGCTGAATACATGGCAGCAGTATTAACACACAATATGAATGATATCAAAAAGGTATCATCATTTATAGAAGAAGCCAGTTCTTTGGGTATTCCTGTCGATCCACCCAATGTGAATTCAGGTGCCGGCTCTTTTGTAGCATTAAACAGCCGCATTCAATATGGAATGGAAGCCATAAAAGGGGCCGGTAGCAATGCAATTTCTGCAATGGTACAGGAGCGGGAGGAAAATGGCCCATACAAAAGCCTGTTCGATTTCACGTTCCGCGTTGATTTGAAAGCCTGTAATCGCAAAACAATAGAAGCTCTCATAGAGGCGGGAGCTTTCGACAGTATCCATAAAAACCGGGCGCAGCTTATGGCAAGCCTCGATGATGCCATCCAATATGCCGTTAGAAAACAGCAGGATGAAGACCGAAATCAAATAAGCTTATTTGGTGGTTCTGAACCCGGAATGATGAGTGCCGCTGAACCAAAACTCAGAGAAGTAAAACCCTGGACGAACATCGAGCGACTCAAAAAAGAGCGTGAATTGATCGGGTTTTATCTAAGCGGACATCCTCTTGATAAATTTAAGGATGATATCGCGCTGTTTTGTTCACACACTCTTTCTCATCATACGCTGAATGAGTTAAATGAACGTACATCGGTAATGGTGGCAGGAATTATTACATCAGTGAAACAAATACGTGATAAAAAGGGGCGACCATTTGCATTTACGACGATGGAAGATGAAAACGGCGCAATAGAAGTTATTGCTTTCTCAGACACATTCGATAAGTGTATGAATCTGATTGTTCAGGATAATATTGTAGTAGTAGAGGGGAGTATTGATAAAAGAAGTGGTACCCCCAAAATAATAGCCCGAAATTTTGACCGAATTGAAAATCTCAGGGAAAAAAATCAGGCAAAGCTTCGATTGCGGTTTACTGTTAATACCGGAATTCTGTCGAATGAGGAGATTGCGGGGCTTGCAGAGCTGTGCGAGCGCCATAAAGGTCAGGCTACCATAGCGTTGGATATTAAAAGCCCTCACAGCAAGATTCCGTTGAAAATGACCGCTCGCAAATTAGTTGTTGATCCTACAGATGAGTTCTTAAAGGAAGCCCGTAAAATACTTGGTAAAGATCAGGTGATGTTAGAAAAATACGAGTTGTAGTGATTACCTAACCAATTGCAGGATTGGAACTTACTGAGGCTTACAAGTGTTAGATTCACACTAAGTAAAACCGTATATTACTGAACAGTAATATTATTTATAAAATGTGTAAATGTGCGAACTAAACACAGGTTAACACCGTTATACAGAACAAATACAAAACAAAAAAAATATGTCGAACACAATAGCTTTTTCAGATTCAAATTTTAGTGATGAAGTGCTTTCATCTGCCAAACCGGTACTCGTTGACTTTTGGGCTGAGTGGTGTGGTCCCTGCCGCAAAATCGGTCCTGTTGTAGAGGAATTAGCTTCTGAGTATGATGGAAAAGCGGTTATCGGAAAAGTAAATGTAGATGATAACCCTGAAATTTCTGTCAAATACGGAATACGCAGTATCCCGGCTCTTCTCATTTTTAAAAATGGAGAAGTAGTAGATCAAATTATTGGTGCAGTCCCAAAAGCAGTTTTAAAAAAGCAATTGGACGCACAACTCTAATTCTATCATAAAACCCCCTATAGAAGGCGATGTTTGACCACATCGCCTTCTTTTTTTTATCCTATAAACGAAAAGCGCAACGTTTATCATAGCAATCATGTGCAAACAGCGCATTTCAACTTTTATACTGTTCATCTTTTCTGCAACACCGTTCAAAACTAAAACGGGTTTATTCTCCAATTAATCCTCAACCTTGAGTGGCATTTTTCGTAATTTGATGCCAGGAATTTTAACTCAGTATGTTTTATGTTTTGTGTTGATAATGTTTATTTATCGGATGATGTAGCTCTTGCCCGGTTTGCATGTAATTTATCTAAATGCGGTGGGCAGTGCTGTGTTCGCGGTGATGCGGGTGCTCCTGTAACAAGAACGGAGTTACCTATCATAAACAAAGCGTGGAAATTACTAAATCCGTCGCTTCGGGAGCGCGCCAGAGAAGTTGTGTCAGAGCATGGACTGGTGAAGGGTTCAGGAAACAATCTCGAGTTATCCTGTATAGACAATGCCGAATGTGTGTTTGTTGAATATGACGAATACGGTACGGCTTTATGTTCCATACACAAAGCATTTTATGAAGGTCGGTTACAATGGCAAAAACCGCTAAGTTGTCATTTGTATCCGCTAAGGGTGCTGGAATCCGGTATTTATGATTACATAAATTTTGAATATATACCTGAAATGTGTTCGCCCGCCTGCGATCATGCCAAAGAAAATAATATTTATCTCGCAGAATACCTGGAAGAACCTCTTGTTAGAAAATACGGACCACAGTGGTATAGAGATTTTCTTGTGGAGTGCAGAAAAATAAGAGCGGAGGTTTTATCTAAAGTATGTTAAGACATCGTCAGGGGATATCGCAAAAACAATCATTGTCGCAGAAACTCTCGCCGCAGCAGATACAGTATATAAAAATGCTGCAAATGAGTACTCAGGCAATGGAATACCGCATTAAGGAAGAGATGGAGCTTAATCCTACATTGGAAGATGTAGATGAAGGCCCGATGGAATCAACGTTGGATAGTGATTCGGATGAGTTTAAAGAGAAAAATGATGAGAGTGACGAACAAGATGACCATGAAGTTGATTGGGATTCGTATCACAGTGATACAGATGATAGCTATCAGCCGTCGGGTTCCTGGAATCCCGATAGGGATGATTTACGCGACCTGCCTGCCCCGTACGAAGAGTCGCAGTTAGAGAAGTTAGAATCACAGGTTATGATGCTCGATCTTTCAGAAAAACAGCAGCTAATTGCTGATCAGATTTTGGGCTCTATAGAAGAGGATGGATACTTCAGAAGGGAATTAACCGCCGTTGCTGATGGTGTGGCTTTTCAATCGGGCATTCCTGTACGTAAAGAAGAAGCCGAAGAGGTTCTTCAAATGATTCAACGGTTGGATCCACCCGGTATCGGAGCCAGGAATTTGCGGGAATGCTTGCTTATTCAACTTGAGCTCATTAAACCCCATGTGGAAGGCAGAGATACGGCATTGGAGATGGTGCGCAATCATTGGGATGATTTCGAAAAAAAACATTTTGACCGTATTCTCAAAAGAATGGACATTGATGAAGATACTTTCAAAAAAGGGTACGAATGTCTCCTTTTGCTTGATCCTAAACCTGGTTCATTTGAGTCACCGGTGGCAGATGCCGGTAATTATATCACTCCTGATTTCGAGGTTTATTTCCAACCGGAAATTGGTAATGACGGAGATGAAGATGAAAATGCCGGTGAGTTCATCATTACCCTGCATCGTCGAAATCTGCCTGAGTTAAGAGTTTCTTCCCGATATGAACGTATGTTGCGGGAAATGGATAGTAAGGAGAAGAAAGATAAAAACGCGCAGCAAACAAGAGCATTCATTAAAGATAAAATGGAGTCTGCAAAGACATTCATTGATATGATTCGGCAACGAAAAGATACATTGATGAATGTAATGCGAACCATAGTAGCCTTACAAGAACGTTTTTTTAAAACCGGAAAAGGAATTCGTCCGATGATTTTGAAAGATATAGCCGAGCGAGTGAATCTGGATGTCTCAACGATTTCAAGAGTTGTAAACGGTAAGTATGTACATACTCCTTTTGGCGTATTTGAACTCCGGTATTTTTTTAATGAGGGCATTAGTACTGAATCCGGTGAGGATGTATCCAACTTGGAAGTGAAAAAAATATTAGCGGAAATTATTGATAATGAGCCGAAAAATAAACCGTATAGCGATGAAAAGTTAATGGAAGAATTAAACCAGAAAGGTTTTCAGCTTGCGCGCAGAACGGTGTCAAAATATAGAGAACAACTCAAATATCCACCTGCCCGGTTGAGAAAAATGATTCTTTAATCCTGATTATCGTGAATGGTAATAGGCAAGTTCCATAATATCAAACAAATGTGTATAAGTCATAATTACGAATCCTAATGCGACTATAATTATGAGATAAAGCACGATAGTCAAGAGAAGGTGCATTCCCTTTGAGAGTGTAGGGTTTGTTGAAAAATCGGCACTGACAATAAAAAAACTGGTGAAGAGGATGGTCAGCATTACAGCAAAAAGTATCAAACTGAAAACCGGATTCAAATTTGCCGAATAATTTAGCACAATGAGCACCATCAAGGGTATGAAACTATGTAGCGGGCAGACATATAAAGCAGAAACTTGTGAAAACACATCATTTCTGAAACTAACCGCCGAAATCCAGATTATGGAAAAAAAAACTATGGTTGCAATAAAAATAAACCAAAAAATAAAAACACCGGATTCCTGAAGAAAAAAACGATTGTGGTGCGATATAATTTCGAGGCCTTTTCCATCAAATACATCAATAATGGTCAACATGCCGGCCAATGCAAATGACAAGCTGAGCAGAATGGTTAAGATAAATGCAATTCTGCCCAAACGAAGGTGACGCTCAAAAATATCTACAATAAAAAATGGATGACTTGTAAAATAACGCCAAATGGCTTTTCCATAAACAGGTTCAAATCGAAATAATACCAGGAACGAACCTATCAACAGCCAAAACAATAAAACATAGAAATTCCACGGGTCATCTTTGGCAATTGCCGGATTATTAGGATAAACAGGCTCAGATTGATTGGCATAAACATGAAATAATTCAACTAAACGATCATTTTCTGTTAAGATCTGAACGAGATTATCATGCGAAAACCAAACCATTTTATCATCCGTAATTGATTTTGCACGCACTAACTGATGTTGAACAGACCTTACATCTGTGTGTTGTAAGTTCAACACAAACAGAAAGTCAGAAAGTGAGCTATCTGTAATTTGTTCGGAATGTTGATTCACCTCAAGCAGTTGTCGGTAACCCGGCCATTGATTTGATGAAAGCGGATATTGAGTGATTATTACAGGGTTGAAATCCTGCTCATTGATTCTGAATTGTTCTACAACTTGTTTCAGCTGCGTCACAAATGAATCGTTGTAGAAAGCGCTGAAAGCGGTGACTACAATTCCATCGGCAGATGCAAAACCGTTGGCATAACGGGTGATGATTCTTTTGAAATAGGCCTCATTTTCAGGAAAATAGGAACGGTGCAAATAGTTAAGTCCTGGATTCGAAATAATTTCGAGTTCTGTTGCGCGAATCCGGTCAAAAACCTGAGGCTGAACCGAACCAATTAAAAGCACTCCTTTAAATCCAGCCGCTTCTATAATGGCAAGCTCTTCTTCAAATGATTGCGTTGAAGTTGGCACGTGCCACTCTATGCCCATTTGCATCTGAGCAGATATTTGCAAGAAACCTGTAATCAGAAATAGGAAAAGAAAAAAAACAACCGATAGACGCACAAAAACCTTATCAAAGTGAGATTGGTAGTTCTCTGGTTTCTTTAAATGTACTTAAAACAATATTAGAACGAGTCTTTTTAACCCCTTTCATAGATTGCACTTTTGATAAAAGCTTTTCAAGTGACTCAGTGTTTTTCGTTCTGATTTTCAAAAAATGAGACCCATCACCAGTGATTGAATGGCATTCCAGAACTTCTGATTCTTTCAAAGCATCCTTTATGAAATTTCCATAATTACTCGAGTTATCAACTTCTACAAAAATGAATGCAGTAATGTCAAAATTAAAATTTCTGGGATTCAGAACGGCATAATATCCCTCAATAAGGTTTCGATCTTCTAATTTTTTCATCCGCTCTGAAACAGAAGGAACCGAGAGATTTACAATCTCAGCGATTTTATTCCGGCGAGCCCGGCCGTTTTTTTGTAACTCTTGTAATATATTGACATCAATTTGATCTAAATGGTGTGACATAGATGGAGAAGCTTTTAATTTCAGTTATATATGTATATGATGAGCTAATATACGCCTAAATAAATAAGGCTGAAACCATAATTTGTTAATATTTTTAATTAACTGCGAAACTAAGAAGTTGTCATCCCGCAAGACCTGTCCCGGTTTACCGTGGACGCATGCAAATTGATTGATCTTGGATAAGCCTCACTCTTTTTCCCATTTTTATATTATCGGTGGGGCTCCACGGTGAACCGGGACAAGTTTACCGGGATGACGCCCGAATTCCCAGCACCTCAAAATAAAATCCTGCCGAAATATGAAAATCATCGGTTATTTTCTTTTTCAATGATAGAAAAGGGTCTTATTTTTCGCATTCATTATTTACCAGCATTTAGAAAATTATTTATGTTAGATATTGCCGTTATTAAGCAACAACCGGACCTTGTTAAAACCGCTATTATTAATAAAGGTGAAAGCGATACATCGATTGTAGATACAATTATTGATATAGATATCCGCTGGAGGCAGGCTGTACATCAGTTAGATACACTCCGCCAATCCAATAATGAAAAGTCAAAATCCATCGGAATACTGATGGCACAGGGGAAAAAGGAGGAGGCTCAGGCGGTAATTAAAGAAACCGGTTCAATGAAAGTGGAGATCAAAAACCTGGAAGAACAGGAAAAAAATCTCCTTACAGAACGCAATAATTTACTTCTACGAATCCCGAATATACCGCATGAGTCCGTTCCAGTCGGTAAATCAGAAAAAGACAATGTAGTTGCGGCTCAGGTTGGTGAACCCCGAACAGATGATTATATCATTCCACATTGGGAATTAGTGAAAGAAAATGGCTGGATTGATTTTGAGCGGGGTGTAAAAGTAACCGGTGCCGGATTCCCATTTTATATTGGTCCGGTAGCACAATTGCAACGCGCATTGATCAACTATTTTATTGATACGGCTATAGGTAAAGGATATACTGAGCTTCAGGTACCATTTTTTGTGAATGAGGATTCCGCTCGTGGCACCGGACAAATCCCCGATAAAGAAGATATGATGTACACGGTTCCGCGTGATGAGTTTTTCCTGATTCCAACGGCTGAGGTTCCGGTTACCAATTTTCATCGGGATGAAATATTTGAGGAAGCCGATCTTCCACGGAAATATGTGTGCTACACACCATGTTGGCGACGAGAAGCCGGTTCTTACGGTGCTGATGTCCGTGGACTAAACCGCCTGCATCAATTTGATAAGGTAGAATTGGTGAAATTTGTGAAGCCGGAAGATTCATACGCTGAGCTGGAAACGCTGCGGGAAGATGCCGAAGCGTTGCTTCAATCTCTGGGGTTGGCGTATCGTCGCTTGCTGATGTGTACGGGTGATATGGGATTTACTCAAACAAAAAAATATGATTTGGAGACATGGAGTCCGGGACAAAATCGTTGGTTGGAAGTTAGCTCTTGTTCGAACTTCGAAAGCTTTCAGGCGCGCCGAATGATGGTTCGTTACCGAGATTCAAATGGAAAAATTGATATGTTGCATACGTTGAATGGCTCTGGATTGGCACTGCCTCGTGTAATGGCCACCATCTTAGAAACTTATCAGGAAGCATCCGGACGTGTTCGGGTTCCTGAGGTTTTGAAGAATTATATGGGCGGTAAAGAGATTTTGTGACTTTACGTGTATTTGTGTTTCTCACAATGACGTAAAGAAGAATACTTTTTGCAAATTTGAGCTAACATTTTTTTGTTTTATATCAAATATAATCAGTAATATAAGTTGATTATAATGTTAGCACGTGAATATTCAGGGATAAATCATAAAGCAAAAAAAAGCCCGTCCGAAGACAGGCTTTCTAAATCAAAACAAAAATAAATAGATTGTTAATTCACATCGCCGGTGCTTAATCCACGGCGACGAAGAAGTGCATCGACACTTGGTTCTTGTCCACGGAAATCGATATAAATTTGCATGGGTTCGCGACTTCCACCACGAGAAAGCACCTTATCGCGATAATACAGGCCAATTTCACGATTCAGTCCGCCACGGCTTTTCACGTATTCAAACGCATCGGCAGCGAGGACTTCACTCCACATATAAGCGTAATAATTAGCTGAATATCCACCTGGCCAAACATGCGCAAAAAACGCTGTTTTGTAGCGTGGTGGTGCCGGAGCAAAATCAACGCCATTTTTTTCCAGCGCATACTTCTCGAAATCTTCGAGGTTGTCCGGAATATGATCCGGAGTAAGCATGTGCCATTCCATATCGAGCAGGGTGGCGGCAATATACTCAAACGTATCGAATCCCTGATTAAACTGTTGCGCTTCGATAACGCGGTTCAGCAAATCCATAGGGATTACCTCGCCGGTTTCGTAGTGACGCGCATAGTTTTCAAGTACTTCTGGTGTAGTTGCCCAGTCTTCTTCGAACGTGGATGGAAACTCCACAAAATCTCTGGAAACGGACGTTCCGGCCAATGAAGGATATTGAACTTCAGAAAACATTCCGTGAATGGCATGTCCCATTTCATGGAAAAGCGTAACCACATTGCGTAAACTAACCAATGTGGGTTCGCCCTCGGCAGGTTTAGGGATGTTGAGAACGTTCACAACAACCGGCTTTTGTCCGAGTAAATTCGATTGACCCACAAACGAGCTCATCCACGCTCCGCCACGCTTGGAATCACGAGCATAATAATCGGCATAGAAAAGAGCAATTTGTTCGCCATCATGGTCATACACATTAAAAACACGCACATCTTCATGATAAACAGGGAGATCAAAACGCTCTTCAAACGTAATTCCATACAATCGATTCATAGTGAAAAACACGCCGTTATGCAACACACTTTCCAATTCGAAATATGGTTTCACTTCATTTTCATCAATATCGTATTTAGCTTTCCGAACTTTTCCGGCGTAATATTCCCAATCCCAGGGTTGCACTTCATCATCTAATCCATCGCGAAGCATAGCTGCTTTTATTTCATCAGCTTCTGTCTTTGTATTCGCGAGAACGGCGGGAACCAAATCAGAAAACATATCCATTACTGTTTGAGGATCTTTCGCCATTTGAGGTTCGAGCGCAAAATCAGCCCAGTTATCATATCCGAGAAGTTGTGACCGCTTAGCTCTCAGACGTGCAATTTCAAGGATAATTTCGGTATTATCGATTCCACCATCAAGACCAAGCCCACGGTAAGCCGAAGCTTCCCACACGCGTTTGCGAAGTTCACGGTTGTTTAAACTGGCTGTAATAGGCTGACGCGTAGTGTTTGTGATAGAAATCATGTACTTGCCATCGTGTCCGCGGTCGGTAGCCAAACGAGCAGCGGCGCCGATTTGAGAATCACTCAATCCATCCAGCGTAGCACGGTCATCAATCAAAACAGAACGTTCGCGCGTAATGGCCAGTAAATTTTCCTGAAATTTGGTTGAAAGTGATGATAAATCCCCGTTAATTTCACGAATGCGTGCCATTTCATCATCATTTAATAGAGCACCTGCACGAATAAACCGCTGATGATAGTTTTCAATCAAACGAATGGATTCTTCATCCAAATCAAGAGACTCTCGCATTTCATATATGGTTTTGAAGCGTTCAAACAATGTTTTGTTAAGTAAGATATTATCTGAATGTCCGGCGAGTTTCGGGGCGATTTCAGCCTGAATTTCTTGAATTTCAGGTGATGTATGTGCGGATGTCAGATTAAAAAACACCCGCTGAACGCGCGTGAGGACTTCCCCTGTTTTTTCCATGGCCACAACAGTATTTTCGAAAGTTGGAGCTTCCGTTTGGTTTGCAATGGCTTCCACTTCTTGTATTTGTTGCGCCATTCCAAATTTAAAAGCAGTCAAAAAGTGTTCATTTTTGATAATGCTGAAATCCGGTGCTTCAAAAGGAAGGGAACTTGGTTCCAGTAAAGGATTGTCCGATTCTATTGTCGGTAATGTGATCTCGGAATCATTTTTAGAATGAGATACAGAAGTGGGTTCTGATGCCTGAGCGTTAATTGATGAGGCCATAAATAATACGCAAAAAGCGATGCTTGTTTTTAGGTTCATAGGTTTAATAATATGTGAATGTGAAGTCGAAATAATACTTGTAAAGTAACAAAGTTGAATGAAAGATTAGTATGCTTTAAATATTTTAATGATTTATTCAGTCCGCTTTTCCCATAAACAATTCGAATTCTAATAAACGGCATTCTATGGTAGTGTTATAAAACGGGGTTTTACGTGAAGTTCGTAGTCCAATTTTTTTGCCAAGATCGGGGTTTCCGGTAAAAACATATCCGGTTTTACCGGGACACTCATGTTTAAGGAATGTTCCAATATCTGTATAAAGGGTTTCCAATTCGCTGATTTCCCCAATTCGCTGACCGTAAGGAGGGTTCAAGATTACGGTTCCCTCACCGTCGGGAACTAACGTGTTTGAAAAATCGCACACTTCAAATTCGATAAGATGATCAACACCAGCGGCCACTGCATTTGCTTTTGCAGCTTCAACGGCCCGGTCATCGTAATCTGTTGCAATAATGCGGCACCCGGCCTCTTCTTTCCAGCGCGAGCGGTTTTCGAGACGGATGTTTTTGTAGGTTTCACGATCGAAACCATTAATATGCATAAATCCAAAATTGCGTCTTCTTGCAGCAGGTTCGCGTGAAAGCGCCATCAAGGCGGCTTCAATAGCAATGGTTCCGCTACCGCACATGGGGTTGATGAGGTGCTTTCGGGGATTCCAGTCTGATGCCATCAAAATGCCGGCAGCCAGCGATTCCTGCATTGGAGCAGGTGTGTTTTCAACACGATATCCACGACGTGATAGCGACTCACCTGATGTATCCAGAAATATCCGCGCGCTTTGTTGATTCCAAAATAAAAACACAACCGTTCTGTTCAAATCAGCCCCCGAATCCGGACGCTTGCCGGTTTTCTCCCGCATCCGGTCAACAATAGCATCCTTGCATTTCAGATTAGCAAATTGAGTGTTATTGATGGTAGGATGATTGATGCGCGAGGTGACCGAAAAAAATCCATTTGCAGGAATATACTCTTCCCAGGGGATGGACACGAGCCAGTTATAGAGTTCTTCAGGGGTTTCAACTGCTTTTTCGCCGAGTAAAAAATGAACCCGGTGCGCGGTTCGAAGGCCTAGATTCAGTTTGATGCACTCCTCTAATGAAGCGTGGATGTCAAGTCCCGTCGGACGAACCTTCAGCGCCCGAAATCCCATCGCCTGAACTTCAGCCTTCAAATAATCCGATAATAATTTTGGACAAGAAACAGAAACGGTTGCTCTTTTTGTGAAATCAGCCATAACATTTTGTTGATTGAAAATTTTCCTGCAATATAGGGAGTGGGGAGATGAGGATTTCGGAATTAGAAGGGAATTTAATTCAGAATTCAGAATTCAGAATTGATCGGGGTTGTTCAATCATTTCAGTTTATGGATCAGCTTTGGTTTCTTGGGCTAATTTGATGAAAGTTGTTTGAGATGATGGATTAGCTTTGATTACTAAAGCCAATATTGATAAAATCAGCACTGTACCATCATTCTTCATTCTGAATTCTGCATTCTGAATTCCAAACTCCCTCCTTCCATTTATTATTTCGTATATTCATCAAACTAAAAATTAAAGACTCAACTTTAATCGTATATGAAATTTAAGCTCAAAGCCCCGAACACCCTTATTCTCGTCTTTCTGGTTTTATGTTTTTTTGCTGCGCTTACCTGGGTTATTCCCGGTGGAGAATATGATAGAGTTGAACGTAATGGTCGTGAGGTGGTCGATGCCGATTCGTTTCGGTATGTTGATGCCGAACCGGCCGGTTTTGTAGAATTGATTTTGGCACCGGTGAAAGGTTTTAATGATCCTTACGGAATGTCGATTATCATTTTTGTTTTTATAGTTGCCGGAGCGTTTTCAGTGATACAACAGACAGGAGCCGTAGATGTTATTATTCGCAGGGCAGCGCGGTTCTTTGCCACGAATCCGCAATGGCGGCCCATTTTTATTCCGTTTTTTATGGTATGTTTTTCCCTGATGGGGGCAACCTTTGGGATGAGTGAAGAGACGATTGTTTTTGTACCACTTTTCGTAACACTCGCCATCGCCCTTGGCTATGATTCCATTACCGGACTTTCCATTCCATTTGTAGGCGCCGGACTCGGGTTTGCCGGTGCCATGATTAACCCATTTACCGTTGGTATAGCTCAGGGACTCGCTGAAATCCCAGTTTTTTCCGGAATGACGCTGCGCATAATTCTTTGGGTGTGCATGACAGTAACCGGAATCGTTCTTGTGTACCGCTATGCTGCAAGCGTGCACAGAAATCCCCAAAAATCTCCGGTATATCATATTGACAGGGAACGCAATGCAGATGACAACACCGGCGAGATACCCCCGGTTACTATTAGCCATGTGTTGGTTTTAATTCTTTTTCTTGTGACACTCATCCTGTTGATTTATGGAGCTGTTAAACTTGGCTGGTATATTGAAGAGTTTTCGGGTCTGTTTTTGGCTCTCGCTATACTGTCGGCTTTAGTTGGTCGCTTGAGCGGCGATGAAACAGCTTTTTCTTTTTTAAATGGAATGAAAGATGTGATTGGCGCGGCTGTAATTATTGCCTTATCACGTGCTATTTTAATTTTGATTTCCGATGCCAAAATTGTGGATACAATCTTGTATGGACTCTCAGGTTCACTAGCCGATATGAATAACTATGTATCCGCATCACTCATGCTTGTGGTTCAAACCATGATAAACGTAGTAGTTCCAAGCGGCAGCGGACAGGCCGCACTCACGATACCTATTATGGCACCTTTGGGAGACTTGATCGGAATTTCGCGACAAAATATAGTGTTAATTTTCCAATTGGGTGATGGAATTACAAACCTGATTATCCCCACATCTGGAGTGGTAATGGGTGTTCTAGGGATGGCCAAAATACCCTGGGAAATTTGGGCAAAATGGCTATTTATTAAATTATTATGGCTTTATGTTGTAGCATTTATATTCGTGATTATTGGAATTGGGATTGGGTATATGTGAGATGGATTTTGAAAACTCAGGGCGTTGCTAATTATTGTTTTAGTGAGTTAATGGTACGTATAGAGCCTATAGTCGCTTGATTAGCCTTCAATTTTCTAATCTCATCTATCCTTATTTTAATTTTTCCCATCAAAAACCAGGGGTTTTCCAATTTCCCTAAAAAGTGTGTGTAAAACGAAAAACTTTCAATCCATTTCCCAACCTGGAAACCTCCAAGGTTTTTAAAACCTTGGAGGTTTTTGGATTTGAGGCAACAAAAACAGCAATTTATCAATTCCTACTATTAGAATTGAATTAAAAACTATAATTCAAAGGCGACTAAGTCCAAAGAGATTTACTGGGGTTAAGTTGTTTATTTTATTATATTCAGAAACAACTTTCCATAAGAAAGAGGTTTTTATATCACTTGTAGATTTCTATAAATTAGCTTTAGTCTTAGCTATTAATAACTATACACTCCTAAAAGATGGCGATATCTGTTACACCTTTAAAACCGGGTCAAATGTACCACATTTGGACACATGCTAATGGAGTTGATAATTTATTTGAAACAGCAGAGAATTATCACTTTTTCCTCAAAAAATATGCCTTTTACATCACACCGATAGCCGACACTTTTGCCTATTGTTTGATGCCAAATCATCTACATTTGATGGTGAGAATTAAAAATGAAGATACTTTGATGGAGTTTTTTAATAACCAAATAGTTGATTCTAAAACACATAAACTTAAATCTAATAACCAACCTGAAAACGCCCAAAGTTTTAAAAACCTTGGGGGTTATTGGATTAAAGACAACAAATGCAACAAGTATAGTCGCATGATTAGCCAACAATTTTCTAATCTATTCAATTCTTATACTAAATCCTTCAATAAATATGCCAACCGTAAGGGAAGCTTGTTTATTCCAAATTTCAAACGTAAGCATATCCAATCTGAGAAATACTTCATCAATTTAATAGTATATATCCACACCAATCCCGTTCATCATGGCTTTAGTGACCGGCCAGAAGATTGGCCTTATAGCTCTTGGAGAGCTTATCTGCTCGATAAATCAACTCACATCGAAAAGGTGGAAGCTTTGAGCTGGTTGAATGGTGGGCTTGACGACTTCATTAGTTTACACCGAACAAAACGAATGAAAAATGATTTTATACAATTCGAAGGTTAATAAAAATCGTTTTAAAAGTAAATCAATTTTGAATCTATATAAAGGTTTTGCTAATCTATATTTTTCTTGATCATGGTTTCAAAAAGAACTTTCAATCCATTTCCCAATCTGGAAACCTCTTGGTTTTCAAAACCTGAAAGTATTTTTGGTTTAAAGCAACAAATGCTTGTCAGATTTTAAAACATCAACAGTGTAATCGTCGAGGCTGAGTTTCCATTTGATCAATCGCAGATTGTTCTTTTTGCTTCACACTAAACCTGGACTATCGTTTTTGGTTCATTTCATACTTTTCAACCATTAAATTTTTATCTTTCAATATGATTACCATCATTAAAGCGGATTTTGAAAATCCTCATCAAACAAGAGCGATTCTTGAAATGCTGAATGTGTATAGTCAGGATGCTATGGGACAAAGTGCTCCGCTATCTGATTATGTGCAAGAGCACCTGATTGAAGGACTGAAATCCACGCCAAATGCAATGGTGTTTTTGGCGTTCGAAGATGATATACCGGCTGGAATTGCCACATGTTTTTGGGGATTTTCGACCTTTAAGGCAAAAAAACTTATTAATATTCATGATCTTGCTGTTGCACCGGAGTTCAGAGGCCGGGGTGTAGGGAATCAGCTTCTCGAGGTGGTTCAACATGAGGCAACTTCAGCAGGATGTTGCAAAATAACGCTTGAAGTTCGCGATGATAACCGCGCAAAAAACTTGTACAAACGGTTTGGTTTTGAACCCGGTCAGCCAGAAATGTTATTTTGGACCAAGGAATTTTAGTTAATCCTGCATCCTTTTGAGTGATTGCCCGTCTCTTGAGATGAATTCACAATTCTTTTAACCCGATTTCCTATGAATCAATCATTCAATGACGTTTATAAAAGGCTGAATAATCGCGTTCATTCCTTTGTGCGCAGTCGTATTTCGGATCCTCATTCCGCTGATGATCTTGTTCAGGATATTTTCCTGAAAGTGCATGATCAGATTAACGAAGTAAGGGATATGCAAAAGCTTGATGCCTGGATTTTCCGCATTGCAAGGAACCGGGTTATCGATTATTACAGAAGTCGCAAACCACAGCCCGGGCTCAAGACAGATTCACTCTTGCAATCCATGCCTGAAAAAGAGGAAATTCTTCATGAGTTCACCGAAGATATTCATCAGATGATTCACCGGTTGCCGACTGTTTACCGTGAAGTAATAGAACTGACGGAATTGCAGGGACTGAAATATGCGGAAGTAGCCGAGAGGCTTGGGTTGAGTGTGCCCGCTGTAAAATCACGAGTGCTCCGGGGCAGAGAAAAGCTGCGAGAAATGCTTTTGGAGTGCTGTCATTTTGAATTCACCCGCCGTGGGGAGGTCGTGGATTTCACGCCGAGGAAACAGTGTAGAAAATGTATCACACACGGTATTCATGAAAATTAAGAAACACAATTTTAAAATTATTATGACACAGAAAACAGTTGATGTAAAAGAAATCGTAAAACAAAAATACAGCGATATTGCTCGTGATTCGGGAGAAAGTTGTTGTAGCCCGACCAATTGCTGCGGGGATGATGAAGTATTTAACATTATGGCCGAATCTTATGAAACGTTGGATGGTTACAATCCCGATGCGGATTTATCGCTGGGTTGCGGTATTCCGGTTGAGTATGCCGGATTAGAACCGGGGCAGTCGGTACTTGATCTGGGTGCCGGTGCCGGTAATGATTTATTTGTAGCGCGTTCTGTTGTTGGTGAAACGGGACAGTTGACTGGACTCGATTTTTCCGTAGAAATGCTTCTAAAAGCAGAACGAAACAGGAAAAAACTCGGCTATGCGAATATGCGATTCGTGCAGGGCGATATTGAAAATATGCCTCTCCCACAAAATGAGTTTGATGTAGTATTGTCGAATTGTGTGCTGAATCTGGTTCCGGATAAAAAAGCTGCTTTTTCCGAAATCTATCGCGTATTGAAACCCGGCGGACATTTTTCCATTTCTGATATTGTCCTGGAAGGTGAAATCAGCGATGTCGTTCGGAAATCGGCTGAATTATATGCCGGATGCGTTTCCGGTGCCATAGAAAAAGAGGAGTATTTACATATTGTTGAAGAAACCGGTTTTGAAGAAATAGATATCCGTAAAGAACGTGAAATACATATTCCTGAGGAGTGGCTGAAAGCAAAATTTGGTGAATCAATGAGCTTAGGTAATGCCAAAGTGCTGAGTATTACTCTTTTTGGGAAGAAGCCCTCGTTTTAATACTTCAAAAAATGATGATATGTAATTTATGAATGTCGATCGACGTGTCAGTTTATGTAGCACTGACACGTCTTTTTTAATTTATCGGATATTCTATATCAGACAGCATAAAATCACATTACGAATGTATTCTCATTTGTCGGAAAAAAAACATTAAGTGATGATTCAATATTCACTACAAGTAATAAATTGGGAATTGAACCAGCCGGCTGATGCAAAGCCTTCTGTCAATTACTTTATCTCTTTCATTACTTTGGCCGCTACTCTTTTGGCTTCCTCAGGGGTTGTTCCTTCGGTGTAGAGGCGAACAATGGGCTCTGTGTTCGATTTTCGTAAATGCGCCCAGCTTTTATCAAAATTGATTTTAACTCCATCGGTTATGTCGGGGTCGTATTTAGCGAATTTATGGGCGATTTTAGTCAGCACTTTATCCGGATCGAGGCCTTTAAGCGGGATTTTTGTTTTCACGATATGGAAATCAGGTAAACTTGAACGGTACTCTGAACTTGAGATTTTCTTCTCCGCAAGATGTTGCAGAATCATGGCAATTCCCACAAGAGCATCACGGCCTGAATGCAAATCAGGGTTGATAACACCACCGTTACCTTCACCACAAATTACCGATCCGGTTTCCTGCATTTTCCTCACCACATTGATTTCCCCAACTGCCGAACGGAAACATTTCACACCATTCCAGTCTGCTATATAATCGCAAATCATAGATGATGACAAATTTGTACAGATGTCACCACGCTTTTTCCCCAAATAGAAATCGAAAGCGGCGGCTTGTGTGTATTCTTCGCCAAAAACACGGCCATTATCATCGACCAATGCAAGGCGGTCCGCATCAGGATCAACCACTACACCGAGGTCAAATTTTTTCTTTTTAATGACTTCACAAATTTCGTTGAGATGCTCCGGGAGTGGTTCCGGATTGTGAGGAAACAGTCCGTTTGGGGTACAATGTAATCTCTTGACATGTTTTACACCGAGACGTTCAAGTAAATACGGAATTGACTCCGAGCCGGCTCCGTTCACGGCATCAACCACAACTGAAAACCGAGCGTCTGTAATTAATTTTTTATCGATGTAAGGTAACTCAAGAATCTTATCTACATGATATTCTAAAGCTTTATCATCGAAACTGACCATTCCGATATGTTGATAAGTTTGATAGGGAAACACTCCTTTTTCAGCAATTTCCAGTATTTGTTCACCTTCGGTTGTGTCCAAAAATTCTGACTTGGCATTCAGCATTTTAATAGCGTTCCATTCTTCCGGATTATGGCTTGCCGAAATAATGATAGCTCCTTGCGCTTGATGTTTTAGTACGGCCATCGCAATTGTTGGTGTAGGTGAAATACCAACCATCACCACATCGCAACCAACCGATTGAAGCGTGGCAACAACAATTCTTTCACACAACTCGCCGGTTACTCTCGAGTCTCGACCAACGATTACAGTTCCCTTATTTATCCATGTTCCGAAAGCTGCGGTGTAATTCATGAGATTAACAGGAGTCAGGCTTTCACCAAATACACCTCTAATCCCGGATACAGATACCATTAATGACATTTAAAAAAGTCCTGTTAAATAAATTTTATAGTATTAATTAATAAGTAGTTAAAGAAGATATTGGTTCTTTTATTTCCGACTTCGTGCAAGGTGAGCATCTAATTGAACTCTCCAACTTTGAGCTCCGGGAAATGTCGGATTAACTTTCTCTAATATTGTAAGGATTTCATCGGCTTTATCAAACTGATTTTTTAAACCGTAGGCTCCGGAAAGATTAAAGAGTGTTTGCGGATCCTCAGGTTCTATCTCTCTGACTTTTTCCAACAACTCAATTCCACGATCAATATTTCCGGCATCTACTTCAATAGCGCCCAGCATTTTTGCTGCAAAAACTGAAAATTCAATGGCTAAGGCCTCCTCAAGAAAAGGCTTTGCATCCCTGAATTCACCATATTCAATATGTATTTTTGCTGATCTCAAAAAAGGACTGTCATTGTAAGGCTGTTCACGAATTAATCCCCGGTATTCCGCTAATGCTTTTTCGTAATCTCCTTTTGCTTCATATATTTCAGCCAGTCTGACTTTTGCTAAATCCCAGCGAATACTCATATTTACCATTGAATATGCAACACTATCGGCGATATTATAAGGTGTGTAGTTTTTAGGGTAGCCTTCAGGATCAGGGCTATTTGTAAATGGCCAGCCATTCACCAATAACTTAATACGATGATCGCCAACACGTTTGTCGTATTCAGTCATCTCTGTTTTTTGCAAATAATGTTCAGGTGAAGCAACTAATGACGGATTCAATTCTAAACCCGGTAATTCCGCTTTTTGGAAGGAATCAAAAAACGTTAATCCCATCAGATGATAACCGGTGTAATTAGGATGCAGATGTTCCAGCATGAGATTGTGCCCAATAATCTGATGTTCACTAGCATTCATAAAAGCTTCTTTTACAGGCACATAGTGAACAAGCGGACTTCTATCGGATATTTCCCTGATGATAATGTTGAATTCAGTTGGCGCCCTGAAACGCAAAGCATCCAGATTTTTTGCATAGATAAATTGTTCACGTGCTTCATCAAATTCTTGAGTAGCATAAGATTTGGTAGCCATATCAAAAACAGTTTCTGCGGCAGGATGATTCTCTGTTTCTATAGAAATGAAAGGCGGTTGATCTTTCATGTTACTGGCAAGACTTCCAATAAAAACAGGAATATCCGCTTTCTCAAATGCCTGAATAATTGCGTTCAGGTTGCTTTGAAATTGAAGTTTACCGAGTTCATAGGTGTCGCTTTCAAGAGTTATCTGCTGATTGCCAACCATGCGCTGCATTAAGGTTCCTGTAGCATCTGAAGCAGGTGAGCCAAACAGTCCTGAAAACCAACTTGAACCTCTCACCACTATATCACGGATGAGTAAAAAAGTTTTTAACCGTTGTAATTTTAGATACGTACGAACAAAACCCGGAAAAGCCCCGAATGTCTCGCTTGAACCCACGCCCAGGGCTCCATAGTATTCATTATGGCCGCTGTAAATCAAAATGGCATCGGGTTCATACTCCAGTATTTCGTCAATTTGGTCGAACAAAGTATATGTGTTTATTGCCGATGTTGCCACATTTATTACTTCAATGTAGCTGTTAGGTGCCGCATCGCTAAGTATATCTCTGAAAACCCTGCTGAACGAGGCGTTATAACCATAAGGATAACCATTTGCAGTCGATCCGCCCATTGCAAAAACTCTGAATCCATTTTCAGGTTTAGTAGCGAGAAATGTGTCAGATGATGGGTTAGGTGCGCTGTTTACATTGAAAAAATAGCGCTTTGTGAATTCAGAATTAGGAATTACAATTTCGCCATCAAAGACTTCAGGTTTCAGAAATAAATCTAAGTTGCCACGATAGTCGCCCAGTTGTAATCCTATTTCCAGAAAAACAAAAAACAGCACCGGAATAGACAGCGTTAATGCAAGAAAAAGACGTTTCATTGACGTACTTATTTCATCGGATTTTTTTTTCGGTGATGAAGATGTTTTCAATTCATCCAAATAAGCTTGTACCAACTCAGGGTTAGCCTTAAGGTCTTTCGCAATTCTGTTAGCACTTTTGGATGTGCTGTTTTTTTTGATATAATTTTTTTGCTTTGTAGTAAGGGACATTTCAGAGAGTGGTTATCGTACTTTCCAAAGCGTTTCACTCAAATCGGATTGAGCATTTTCATATCGGGCCATCACAAAAAGTAAATCAGAAAGTCGGTTAAGGTAAATGACCACGTGGTCAGAAATATCTTCAGACTCACGCGCTTTAATGCAGATTCGTTCGGCACGTCTGCAAACAGTCCGTGCTACATGAAGCGCCGCCGCAGTTTGTGTTCCCGCCGGTAAAACGAAGAATTTCAGGGGTTCTAAATGCCTGTCTAATTTATCAATAAATGATTCTAATTGAGTAGAATGATGTTCTCCGATTCGGTCAATGATGGCTTTGCCGGATGGTGGAGTAGCAAGATCGGCACCGAGCACAAATAAATCATTCTGGCATTGTACCGCAATGGATTCAACATCATCAGAAAGCCCAAAACTTCGGGCTAAACCAATGGCTGAATTCAGCTCATCGACAGTTCCGTATGTTTCAATCCGAACAGAATATTTGGGCACTCTGCCACCACTAAACAGCGATGTTTCGCCCATATCACCAGTTTTTGTGTAAATTTTCATAGGTAGAGTTTGTGAATTTTATCGGTGAACAAATTAACTTTTTTTCTGACAGCAAACCAATCGAAGCCTTAAAAAGAGTGCAAAATACAGATGTATGTTCAGGCCGGTTTCAAAATGTATTTTTGCGCATCCAAATACTTTCGTTTTCGCTTGATTTATGTGCATTGTGTTGCCAAACCAATTGTCCCGGAAACACAAATTTTTGATGGGTTGCATTGGATCGATTTTATGTAAACAAAACCTGTTCAATCATATCGATATCACAATCCTGAAATAAGCGCTTCACCTTTTTTTTGAAATTTGATTCCAAGCCATTCCAGTTTAGTCAATTCATCATAAAAGGGTAGTTCATCTTTTGCGGGAATGTAAACAGTATAGGAAACAGTTTCGAGAAACGTGGCTTCATTCACAACTCCGTGATATTGAATTACCAAATTGTCGATGGCGCGTTTATGGGTGTAATCGAACTGTATAGAATAGGCGTAAGCGGGTGTAACGGAAACCGGTTTGGCTTCTTCGAATGCCAAAGATGCCGTTGCACCGTATGCATCAATCAATCCGGATTTTCCGAGTTTTGTCCCTCCAAAATACCGTACAACCACAATGCCACAGTTACATAAGTGGGCAGATTTTAGCACATTCAGAATTGGCAAACCAGCCGTGCCGGAAGGTTCACCATCATCCTGTGAAAACTCTTCGGGTTGATTGGGATTCATCCGCCAGGCATAGCAATGATGAGACGCGTCCGGGTAGGCCTTTTTTATGTCCGATAATTCCTGATCAAAAGCGCTTATGCTTGCAGAGGGAAATGCGAATCCGTAAAACTTTGAACCCAGAATCCGATAGGTTGATGTATAGGTATTAGTCAGAGTGAGCAAGCGGTTGTTATTTGTCATAATTGAAAGATAGGTGTTTGAGGATGTTTCAGAAAAAAATAAACCTGAAATACTTTCAATCTAGAATACAATTAGCTAATTATACTCGAATAATGGACTTCAATAATGCTTACAGATAAGCTGAAATCATGAGCCATAAAAACACGCAAAAATGTTAATAGTTGCAAAGAATTCTGTAGTGCAAAATTTAGATTTCCGCAACGATATGTCTCGCTTCTACATATACAGATAAAGCGATATTAAGGGAGTGCATAAATTCAAGTCGTTTGAGTGAACATTAATTGGATAAGTAAATGTTAATTTAATAGTTTAATGATGATTGAAAATAGAGAAAGTATTAATTTTGTAAGGTTTAAAATCTAACCCGACTATTAAGAATAAGTACAAATTAAAATTCAGTATCTGATTTCCCACAATGAATTTAGCAAATGGTTATATTATCTATATTTCAATGTTCCTATTAACTTAAGCTATTATTAAACAATGCCATCTCAACTTAATTTTCTACAAACAACGATAGGAAGAAAGATTCTGACAGGAATAACCGGAATATTTCTTACTCTTTTTCTGGTAGTCCACCTGGCCGGAAATTTATCGTTATTGGCAGGTGATGGAGGCGATTCTTTTAATCTGTATGCAAAGTTCCTGCACGACTTGGGGCCTTTGCTTTATTTTGCAGAAATAATTCTGATTATTCTATTTCTAACACATGCCTATATCGGAATATCAATTTATCTGCGTAAGAGAAAAGCCCGGCCTGAAGGTTATAAATACTATAATTCGCAAGGTGGACCAAGTAAGCAAAACCTGGCTTCCAAAACAATGATTTACACCGGTTCCATATTACTTGTTTTTCTGGTTTTGCACATTCTGCATTTCAAATATCAGGCGTTCAGTCCTGAAACCTATTTTACAACGGTTGGCGGTTCTGAAATGCTTGACCTTAGCCGGCATGTGGAAGAAGCGTTTCTAAATCCTTTCATCGTTTTAGCCTACACCTTTGTTATGTTAATGATTGGTTTTCATCTTAAACATGGTGTTTGGAGTTCGTTTATTTCACTTGGTGCCGGAAATCCAAGGAAAACAGCCTTACTGTACACATTTGGAACAATTGTAGCCATCTTACTGTCAGTCGGCTTTCTAATCATCCCTATTTATATCTATTTCAACGGAGGAATTTAATGGCTGTAGATCAAAAAACATCGACCTTTAAGTGGGATAATGAAATCCCAACCGGACCACTGTCTGAAAAATGGGTCACGCACAAGAATACCATAAAACTGGTTAATCCCAATAATAAGCGTAAACACACAATTATAGTAGTTGGTACCGGTCTTGCCGGTGCTTCTGCGGCCGCTTCTCTCGCTGAGCTGGGGTATAATGTTAAAGCATTTTGTATTCAGGATTCTGCTCGCCGGGCGCATAGTATTGCGGCTCAGGGCGGTATTAACGCTGCGAAAAATTACCGGAACGACGGCGATAGTGTTTGGCGCTTATTTCATGATACTATTAAGGGAGGCGATTATCGCTCCCGCGAAGCAAATGTTTACAGGCTGGCCGAAGTCAGCAATTCCATTATTGACCAATGTGTGGCACAAGGAGTTCCATTTGCCCGTGAATATGGCGGTTCTCTTGCCAATCGGTCATTTGGTGGCGCGCAACTTTCCAGAACATTTTACGCCCGTGGACAAACGGGTCAGCAACTTCTTCTTGGTGCTTACAGCGCGCTTATGAAAGAAGAGCACAATGGTAAAGTTAAGGTATTTGCACGTGAAGAAATGCTCGATTTGGTTGTTATTGATGGAAAAGCACGTGGAATCATCACCAGAAATCTGGTAACCGGTAAAATTAACCGTCATGCGGCTGATGCAGTTTTACTTTGCACAGGTGGATACGGGAATGTCTATTATCTTTCCACGAATGCTAAAAATTCGAATGTTACCGCTGCCTGGCGATGCTACAAACGTGGTGCAGCTTTTGCGAATCCTTCATTCACTCAAATTCACCCGACGTGTATTCCTGTTTCAGGTGAATATCAGTCAAAATTAACGCTGATGAGTGAATCACTTCGGAATGATGGCAGGGTTTGGGTGCCGAAAGCCAAAGGTGAAAAACGCCGGGCGAATGAAATTCCTGAAGAGGAACGTGATTACTATCTCGAGCGCATCTATCCGAGTTTTGGAAATTTAGTACCTCGTGATGTGGCTTCCCGAAACGCTAAAAATGTATGCGATGAAGGCAGGGGAGTCGGAGAATCAGGATTGGCCGTTTATCTGGATTTCAGGGATGCAATTAAGCGGGATGGCGAACAGGCTATACGTGAGCGATACGGAAACCTTTTTGATATGTATGAAAAGATTACCGGCGACAACCCCTATGAAGTTCCTATGCGTATTTATCCAGCCGTGCATTATACGATGGGTGGTCTTTGGGTTGATTACAATCTGATGACATCCGTTCCAGGTTTGTTTGCTCTAGGTGAAGCCAATTTTTCCGACCACGGAGCTAACCGATTGGGAGCAAGTGCTTTAATGCAAGGCCTGGCCGATGGATACTTTGTGATTCCTTATACACTCGGACATTATATTGCGTCCAGCAAATTCGATATGGTTGATGAAACCCACAAAGCCTTTGAAGAAACCGAGCATGAATCTGTAACCCGGATTGACACGCTTTTAAAAATTAAAGGAAAGAAAACCATTTTGGATTTCCACCGTCAGCTTGGCAAAATAATGTGGGATGAAGTAGGAATGGCGCGAAATGAAGCCGGATTGAAAAAAGCCATTACACAGATTCAAACACTCCGGAATGAATTCTGGGAGAATGTATTTGTGCCGGGTGAACCTTCTACTTACAATAAATATTTAGAGTATGCCAACCGAGTGGCTGATTTCCTTGAATTAGGAGAATTAATGGCGCGTGATGCTCTGGAACGAAAAGAGAGTTGCGGAGGCCACTTCCGTGAGGAATCCCAGACACCTGAAGGGGAAGCCAAGCGTGATGATGAGAATTTTTGCCATGTCGCGGCATGGGAATATGCAGGAGTTGAAAAGAATCCGATGCTTCATATCGAACCCCTGATTTTTGAAAATGTTAAACTGACACAACGCAGTTATAAATAAGAAATTGAAGAAAGTATTATGAGTACAAGTGAATTAATGAAAGTAAACCTGAAAATCTGGCGCCAAAAAGGCCCGGATGTACCGGGAAAATTCGAAGACCACAAAATGGATGATGTGAATCCACACATGTCATTTTTGGAGATGTTAGATTTATTAAATGAGCATCTGATGGAAGCCGGAAAGGAACCCATTGAGTTTGATCATGATTGTCGTGAAGGAATTTGCGGATCATGCAATCTCGTTATCAATGGAATCCCACACGGACCGGAAATGAAGACCGCTGCCTGTCAGTTGCACATGCGCAAATTTAATAGTGGGGATACCATAACTATAGAACCGTGGAGAGCAAAAGCTTTCCCTATGATAAAAGATTTGGTAGTTGACCGCGGAGCTTTTGATCGCATTCAGGCTGCCGGTGGATACGTTTCTGTTGGCACCAACAATGCACCGGATGCCAATGCTATACCGATATCAAAAGTGGAGGCTGATAAGGCGATGGATTATGCAGTTTGCATTGGATGTGGTGCCTGCGTGGCGGCTTGTCCGAATTCATCGGCGTCGCTGTTTACCGGTGCAAAAGTTGCACAGTATGCACACTTGCCACAAGGTGCTACGGAACGTAAACAACGTGTGATTTCAATGGTTGAACAAATGGAAAAAGAAGGCTTCGGAGATTGTTCAAACTTCGCAGAGTGCGAAGCGGTTTGCCCGGTTGGTATATCAATCACTGCTATCGCAGAAATGCGCCGCGAATACGTAAAAGCCATGATCTAAGCATCGATTCCTGAATTAATAAAAGCCCGGGCCTTAAATGTTTCGGGCTTTTTTTTTGATAAATTGCGAAGGTCGCAAGTTATGAATTCATCATACTCAAAAATCCATTGGGTCTATTGTAGTCAAAAAACAGTGAGCATAAACCAGGGAATATGCATTTTATTTTTTTGAAGCATCCTTCTCTTCGTCTTCAATGATTTCGTAATCTGCATCTTCGGCTTTTCGGAAGCGATTTGCATCAGATGATGATGGTGTTGAACCGGGGCGGTTCTGTGTTCTGACATGCGCTCCTTTTGATAGCATGTATGACAAGAATCTGAATAACAGAAACACAATGATGAAAAAAAGCAGGTATTTCATGAAATTGGAAATGCTTAACGCGGAGTTACATAAATACGGTTACCCCGCAAGGGTTCTTTAAAAATAATATCTTCAATATACGTGAGATGCTCGTGATTGTTTACAAAATCAATTTCTGACGCATTTATTATTAATATCGGAGATTTATCGTAATGATGAAAAAAATGATTATAGGAATCATTTAGTTCCATGAGATAATCCGGGTCAATATCTTGCTCATAGGAGCGCCCGCGTTGCTTTATATTTTTTTGTAAGCGGTCAATGGATGATTGAATATAAATCAGTAAATCAGGTTTAGCCGCAATATTACTCATTATATGATAAATTTTATCATACAGAGCCATTTCATCCTCATCCAAATTCAGCCGGGCAAAAATTCTGTCTTTGTCAAATATGTAATCTGATATCACCATATCGTGAAATAAATCGCGCGTAAACAGTTTTTCCTGTTGATGAAAGCGGCTGGCTAAAAAAGCGAGCTGTGTTTGAAAAGCATAGCGTTCACGGTCTTTATAGAAAAGAGGCAGAAACGGATTATCTTCAAACTCTTCGAGTACTACTCTGGCATTGTAGCGCTCAGCCAACAGGTTGCACAGCGATGTTTTGCCGGCACCTATCACTCCTTCTATTGCTATGTAGTTATATTGATTCACAGATGCAAAACTACCACTTTACATCCGTTTTATAAATACCTAATTGTGGTGCGGATGAAATCATTTCAGAAATAGATTTTTGGGTGAAAGGATCAGAATAGTCGGGATCAATTTCTTGAAGCGGAATTAAAACGAAAAGGCGGTCTCTATATTCAGGATGCGGAATTTGGAGTTCATGGTCTTGAATTCTATCATTTCCATAAATAATAATATCAAGATCAATCAGGCGATTGCTCCATCGTGGGGCGTTCATATCGCGACCCATTTCGCGTTCGATGGATTTAATAGTCTGTAACAATTGTTCGGGTACAATTTTGGTATTAAAACGAACCACAGCATTTAAGAAAGGGATATCAGCCACTCCAACGGGATCGGTTTCATACATGGAAGATGATAAAATGGAGGAACCGATCTTTTCTTCCAGCTTGAAAACAGCTTTACGTAAGTTCTCAGGGCGGTCTCCCAGATTACTTCCGAGCGCAAGGATTACCTTTGCCATTGATCGCTGACTTCAATATAATCGCATTGTGTTTCCATTGGCGGATGATATTTTCGTAATGATACCTCCAGAAACTCTACTTCAGGAAACTCCTGCATCAATTGCTCACCAATTTGAGCCAGTAATGTTTCAACCAGTTGAACCGGATCGCCATTCATTACATCTTCAACAATTGTACAGGCTGAGGAATAATCCAGAGTATCATCAAGTGCATCTGTTTCACCTGCTTTAGCCAGATCCGTTCGGAACAGTAGGTCAACCTCAAAATTATTTCCAACGACTCGTTCAAAGTCATGATATCCATGACGCGAACGAAACCGTATGTTCTTTACGAGTAAAGTTCCCATTCTGAATTCAGGTTTAAACTGTTCATAAGCAAGGCGAAATTACAAGCTTGAAAGCTCAATTCTATGCTGAATATCTTTCAGGAATTGTTTGTGTTTAGGGCTGGTTTCCAAGCGGTCTTCAACGGTAGAAATAGCATGAATTACGGTTGAATGGTCACGGCCACCAAATTGGAGACCAATCGTTTTCAGGCTCACTTTGGTCAATTTCTTGGATAAATACATCGCGATTTGCCGCGCTTCAACTATTTCCTGCTTACGAGTTTTTTCACGAACCTTGTTGGTATCAATTCCAAAATAATCACAAACATGCGTTTGAATAGATTCAATCGTAATCTGCTTATTGGTTTCTTTAACCATATCTTTCAGAATTCGCTTAGCCATCGGTAAGTCAATATGATCCAGATGTTGCAAAGATGAAGCAGCGAGAAGCTTAATAATAGCACCTTCTAAATCTCTGATATTTGACTTAAAGTTTGTTGCAATGAACTCAAATATCTGAGGATCAAACTCAATCCCGTTATCCATGGCTTTGCGTTCTAAAATAGCATAGCGGGTTTCGTAATCAGGCATTTGTAGATCGGCAGTTAAGCCCCAGTTAAAACGAGAAATTAATCGCTCTTCAATGTCGGGGATATCTTTCGGTGCCCGGTCACTGGTAAGTATAATTTGCTTGCCATCCTGGTGTAGCGCATTAAAAATATGAAAGAACTCTTCCTGCGTTTTCTCTTTACCGCTAATAAACTGTATGTCATCTATTATCAGTACGTCAATGCTTCTGTAAATGGTTGAGAATTCACTTGCGCGGTTATTCCGTATGGAGTGAACAAACTCATTCGTGAAGTCGTCAGATGTTGTGTACATGATGTTTTTCTCATCACCAAAATCTTGACGGATTTTGTTCCCGATACTTTGTGTCAGGTGTGTCTTTCCCAGGCCGGTTCCTCCATAAATGAAAAAAGGGTTGAAGGAATTATTACCCGGACTTTCAGCAATGGCCATGCCAGCCGACCGCGCCAATCGGTTGCAGTCGCCTTCAATGAAACGGTCAAAAACATAATTTGTATTCAGGTTTGAATTCACACGGTGTTTCTGAATTCCCGGAATTACAAATGGATTACGGATTTGACTGCTTTGGTATGATGGCATCCCGGGTACACTCGAAACCTGTTGAGGTGGCGTTGAACGTTGCGGTAACCGCACAGATGGGGCTTCATCATAAGTTGATTCACGACTATCCATTTTAATGGAATACTGTAATTTTCCCTGATCACCAATTACTTTGGTTATGGTTGATCGCAATATACTGTAATAATGTTGCTCAAGCCATTCATACCAAAACTGAGAAGGCACTTGTATGGTCAATACATTACCCTCTAAGTTCAGTGGTTTTATTGGTTCAAACCACGCAGTATATTTTTGGGCATTCACAATGTCTTTAATGATTACAAGACATTCTTCCCACTTTGTAACTGCTAATTCTTTACTCAAAATTTTTTGCTCCTAAAATCGAACGGTAAATAAACGCATCACCAGTTAATTATTGCAGGTGATTCATTCTAAAGTCTCAAAGTCTGTTTAGTTATCCACAACTCAATACGATAACTATTGGATAATTTGTGCATGGAAAATGAGGATAATTCTGATATAAATCAAAAAGCATTTTTCAGTTAAGAACAAGTTATCCACAGGTATTGTTTCTGTTTAAAATTAATATAATAAATAACTTGCAAAGTATTTTGTAAATGTTATAATTTTCACTTGACCAATCGTAATAATACCGTAATGCCCGTTTTTACATGCTATGGCACACTATTGTCACACCCGCAAAAAAGTTTTTCACAAGTTATCCACACTTTGTTATGATAGTAATATGAGTGTGGCTTTAATCATTCTATCTCGGTCACTGTAGTCTTTTTGAAGTGTAATTTCCCACCTGTTTGGTGCTAAAAAGGATAGAATCTTATCACCAAATTCTTCATGAATTTCAAGATAAAGGCAACCACCCGCTTTCAGGTTTTTAAGGGCTAATTGTTCAATCGCCAGATAAACATTTTCAATATTCTGATGAAAAAGTGCAACCGATGGTTCAAAGGCTTTTACTTCTGTATCAATCGTTTCTCTTTCAGCTTCCGGAATATAAGGAGGGTTGGATACAATGATATCGAAAGGGGCTTCATTCTGCCCGGCAATCTCTGAATCAAAAAAGTCATGCTTGAAAAATGATATATCGACCTCGCATCGCCGAGCATTCTTTCGAGCCGTTCGTAGTGCATCCTCCGAAATATCCACTGCGGAAACCATCCAATTCGGTCGTTCTTTCTTGAGAGCTATTGGAATGCACCCGCTTCCCGTACCAATATCTAAAACAGATAAAGAAGTTGATTTATCAGGGAAATCAGTGAGGATGACTTCAACAAGTTGTTCTGTTTCGGGCCTGGGAATTAAAACAGACGGATTTACATTGATGGAATAGCCATAAAAATCGGTGCTTCCTGTTATGTATTGTAATGGTTCATGTCTGGCCCGACGCAAAATTAAGGGTTTAATCAAATCTAATTGTTCCCTGCTAAGCGGTCGGTCATACATCATATATAAATCAAGCCGTTTACATTCCAACACATGCGACAAAATCCACTCCATGCTCAATCGGGGTGTATTAATGTGCTTTTCAGCCAAATAATCAGTTCCCCATTCAAGCATTCTTAAAATATTCCATTCAGCTTTCGCTGATGTACCTGACATGTTAACTGCTCGTTTGTTGCGTCTGATTCTCTTGCATTGTCAGTCCATGCCTGCGAGTGAAATCAATCAAAAAATCATTAACTGTATCTTGAATCAGTGGTTCCATGTTGTCGCTGTTATACGAACTGCCCCTGAAGCCCATACGTCCGCCCGTTACAATGAAATCAATTTCCGTTGCCGTTTCTGATACTTTAATAATCAGTGTTACAGTAGTACTGGAATTTATGAGTTTCTGATGTTCCTCATATACATTTACGTATATTTCATCGGAAATATCTTTATGCTTGTAAGAAAAAGAATATTGTGGTTTGGTTTCACTTTTTATTTGTGGACCCAGAAATTTCAGTGTTTCCTTTGGGCCATAAATAGTAAAATTTTTTAAGCTATCCATACGTGTACTTAAGATGTTTCGTTAGTCTGTTTTGAAGATTAATTTATTGTTTTCTGAAGTTAGTTTATGACAACGACATAAATGCCGGTTTCTGATAAATCTTCATTGAACTAAATTAAATTTATATTGTTTAAATTGATGATGTCTGATTACTTTTGACATCAGCTTAATAATTGCAACCTGATATACAAAAAGTTTCAATCAAAAACAAAGTTTTTAAATCAGCTTTGCCTTTATCCTTAAACCGTATTTTTATATGATGTTGAGATCTTTTTTCATACTATCTGTTCTTGTTTTTTCTCAATTTTTTCTTGTAGTGACAGCACAGGACTTTATCGAGCCCGAAATTCAGAACATGGATACCCCGCAAACACCGCTCGATTTTGGATTGAAAAATGGTGCTACTTTTACCGTTGGCATCACTAACAATGGATTTGCTGTTGGGGGGCAATACAGAAGAGTTGTTGCCCCAATGACCGAATTAATGCTGGAATTACAAATTAGTGCGCTGAAAGATTCGAGAGAGCAAACTTTTTTTAATGTATTTGGGCAGCAAATTATCCCGAATAAATACAATAGGGTGCTCACATTTCCTTTGATGTTCGGAGCAAGACATCGTATCCTCGCTGACGCGGTGTCTGATAATTTCAGAATTTATTTACAAGGTATGATGGGGCCGGCTCTCACATTTACTTATCCTTATTTCAGAGACGTTCCTTTTATCACTGAGATTTTTCCTGAAGCTGAAATGCCGGATGGCTTACCTATGGGAGCGCGTGTTGATGACAGCCAGATTAACGACATGTTTCAAGGCTGGAGTGACGGGGAGTGGGTTTTAGGATTCACCGGTAAAGCTGCAGTAAACATCGATTTTGGTTCCACGTTCAATTCACTTACATCTCTGGAATTTGGCGTACAGTTTTTTCATTATCCCGATGGAATTCAAATTCTGGAACCAAACTCTATCACGTTTTCACCCACTACCGGACGAGTACTGGATCGGGAGATTGGAGGAGGGTTCAGTGCTCAAAAATGGTCTGTTACCCCTACTATTACGCTCATGTTTGGTGGAATGTGGTGAGTGTGAGTATCAAGGGAAAATCAACAGTTTAATCAGTCAATTTAGAAGTTATGAATTCCCCGGTTTTTTTATGATTATCAGCCATAGGTAAATGGCCTGACTTTTCAAATGTAATCAGTTCGGCTTTTTTCCAATATGAGAGTATCTTCTTGCCAAATGAATGAGGCAGTAAATGATCTTTTTTGCCCATAATCAACCATAATTTGCCCTCATATTTTATCAACTCTTTCAATAATCCTTTTTTTCTCAGGCTAATTTCAGGAAAAGAGTACCCTATTTTCCGGAGGCTATACAAAATAGCCTCTTCTTGTTCCGGCTTCATACGTGGAATCATAAAGCGAGCATAGGGCCGGATGGCAAAATCGAAAGTGGTTAAGTACCGAAACGGCTGAATGGTCATAAACCGGAACATGAAATCTTCTGGGAAATAAAATCCACCGGGTGCCAGATAAAACATTTGCTTTACCAGGCGTGGATGACGGATAGCCAATACCGAGCAAATTCTGGCTCCGAAAGAATGTGCTACAAAGTTGACATCAGGTATGTGAAGCGAGTCAATCCATTGAGCAAGTGCATCGGAGTAGGTTTCCAGATTTAGTAATTTTGTGTCATCATTGCAGGTCGTTTCACCATGCCAGGGTAGTGAAAGGGAGTAAAACGTAATATGTTCAGGAAGGTAGCGTACAATACGTCGAAATGTATATGCATTGCCTGCAAAACCGTGTAAACCTACAAGTATGGAACTCTTTCCAGAATTATAGACAACAATTTCTGTATTAAAACCATCTATGTCCGCACGTATAATGGAATGATTAATCATGCGAGATACCGGAGCCATTTTCCAGGATTTTCGAGTGAATCGAGTAACAAATCGGGTTGATGCGCTTTCAGTTGTTCTGCTGAATAAGAACCCGTTGTAACCGCTACACTTACGGCTCCGAAATGTTTTGCGCAATCAATATCCCGATGCGTATCACCAATAATGATCATGTCAGATGGTTCAAATGCAGAACCGATTAATTCTCTACCGTATTCATAAGCAATTTCCGGTAAATCATTCCGGTTTGTGTGATGACATCCAAAAGCACCAAAATCAAAATAGACATCCATATCTGCCCGGTTTAGCTTAATAAATGCAGACTCCCTGAAGTTACCCGTTAATAGGCCAATTGGATAATCTTCATCATAAAAAAAACGAACGGCCTGCTCCACACCTTTTATGGCGGTTACCGATTCAGAAGTAAGGTATTGATTTAGGTGGCCAATATAGAGCTGTTTGAGTTCATCGAAACGCTGTTCAGGAAACTCATTGAGCTGCATTAAACGTAGGAAAATATCTCTGTCTGTCCGACCTGCAAATGATTCAGAATCAAGAATAACTTCATCTTTACCAAATGTTTGTACCAAATCGGAAATCAAAAATTTCATAAAATCAGATTGAACATGGAGCAGTGTACCGTCAATATCAAAAAGAAATAATTTATGTTTCATGAATTACGTGTGTTGAAATATGATTACTATACAAAATAAACGTTTGTTTGTGCATCCAAAACCAATTATAGAAGGCTTTGCAAAACCGTTATTTTGTCCGTCTTCTGCCTTATCGCAAAAATAAAATCCTCGAATAGAGTGGCTATACTGCGGTTTTATTTTTGCTCTAGCGTTGAATACAAACAAAATACCTGGTTTTTCAAAGCCTTCTTATAGCTACCCAAAATGGTATAACGGTCAGGTTTCGGTAGTGAACATAAAGAATCTTCAGTATTTATCGTTCAATAATATAAAAATATCGTGCTGTCGGATGACTTTCGCCCAAAGTCCAAAAAACCGTTTTTTTGATTAAAAAACACAATCGATTCAAACTTACATTCAAAAAAATGATTGAATTTTTAAGAGCACAAAATGCCTGTTAAGAATACATTAAATAACATAGCGATATTACAATTTGTTTGAGAAAATACTAAGAGTTCTGACAAATATATGTTAAATTAACGTCTGTACACGTTTTACTTAACTTTATTAAAATATATATAGCTATGGCAATTATTGAAGACATTGTAGCCCGCCAGATTTTTGACTCGCGTGGCAATCCTACTGTTGAGGTAGATGTGATTTTAGAAGACGGAATAATGGGGCGTGCAGCTGTTCCATCCGGAGCATCAACCGGAGAACATGAAGCTGTTGAACTTCGTGATGGGGATGATTCCCGCTACATGGGAAAAGGCGTCAGCAAAGCGGTTGATAACGTAAATGAAGTAATAGCTGATGAACTCATTGGAATGAATGTTTATAATCAGGTCGAAATTGATCATCATATGATTGACCTTGATGGCACTGATAATAAAGCGAAATTAGGAGCCAATGCAATACTTGGTGTTTCACTTGCAGTGGCCGACGCGGCAGCTAACGCGCTCGAAATGCCGTTTTGGAGATACGTTGGTGGCGTAAACGCAAAAGTACTTCCACTACCCATGATGAATATCATTAATGGGGGTTCACATGCTGATAACAACGTTGATTTTCAGGAATTTATGATTATGCCGGCAGGTGCTGCGAATTTTAGCGAAGCACTCCGTATGGGAAGTGAAGTTTTCCATAACCTCAAGAAGGTTCTTTCTAAAAAAGGATACAATACATCAGTTGGTGACGAAGGTGGTTTTGCGCCTAACCTGAAATCAAATGAAGAAGCCATTGAAGTTATTCTTAAAGCGGTAGAAAATGCAGGATATACTCCAGGTAAGGATATTTTAATTGCGCTTGATCCGGCAGCATCCGAATTTTACAACAAAGAAACCGGTTTATATGAATTCAAATGGAGCGATGGAAGCAAAAAAACTTCAGAAGAAATGGTTGCGTTCTGGAAAGATTGGAGTACACGTTTCCCGATTATTTCTATTGAAGATGGTATGGATGAAAATGACTGGGATGGCTGGAAAATGCTCACTGATGAAATCGGCGATACCGTTCAATTAGTTGGTGATGACCTTTTTGTTACTAACACCGAAATTTTGGCACGTGGTATTGAAATGGGCGTGGCAAACTCCATTTTGATAAAAGTAAATCAGATCGGTACGCTTACGGAAACCCTGGATGCTATTGAGATGGCGCATAAAAATGGTTACACAGCAGTAATCAGCCATCGTTCAGGTGAAACCGAAGATACTACTATCGCGGATTTGGCTGTAGCAACCAATGCCGGTCAAATAAAAACAGGTTCTATGAGCCGCACTGATCGTATTGCGAAATATAATCAGCTTATTCGCATTGAAGAGCAACTCGGCAATCAGGGATTATTCCTTGGCCGTGATGTGTTTGGCTTATAATCTATGCAGAGATAGAGAGCGGATAAGTGCAATTCGCTCTCTATTTTCAATTTAAGATGGATTTGGAATCCCTTAAATAAATTAAATCAGATAAATTTATGAACATTCACCCGATAATAACGGCCGGGTTAAAATGAGTACCAGTTATGAATCGTATATCATTGGCTGTGATTGTCAGGTGCTGAAAAGATGTTGTAGAAAATGAATATTTACATAGGAAACTTAGCCTGGAAAGCTACAGGTGATGACCTGAAAGAGCTGTTCCAGCATTTTGGTGAAGTTGAAAATGCTATTGTGATAACCGATAACCGCACCCGACGTAGTAAAGGGTTTGGTTTTGTTGAAATGAAAGATGAAAATCAGGCAAAAGTTGCTATTGAAAAACTCAATAACACCGTGTTTATGGAGAGGGTTTTAGTGGTGAACAAAGCTAGGCCTAAAGAAGAAAACGCATAATTTTTACTGATTTTTTCCTGATCTGTGAAAAATATCTTCTGTAAACATTAAGGCTCATTATGTATGAGCCTTTTTTTTGCTTCATATTATTTATGATTGTAACAAGACTCAAACTCAACCATTATCGGAATCACACGGCCACCAATATAACATGTGGTGCCGGTATAAATCTGATTACAGGACCGAATGGTGCTGGTAAAACTAACTTAATTGACGCGATTCATTATGTGTGCATGAGTCGTAGTTTTGTAAGCAGTTCCGATATGTATGTAGTGAAGCAGGGTGAATCTGCTTTTAGTATAGAGACAGAGGTAGAAGGACAGATTCGCAGTCATTTTTCGCTATCTTGCAAGTATTCAAGAGGCGATGGAAAAATTTTTTTTGTGAATGATAGCCCCCTCGAACGTCTTGCCGATTTAATTGGTATAGTTCCGGTAGTGGTACTTAGCCCGGATGATCGGAAAATTACCTCCGAAGGTCCCGCTGAGCGTCGAACATTTCTCGACGCCATGATTAGCCAGTCATCAAAGAGCTATTTAACCGATTTAATTGAATACCGTAAAATTGTACGGCAGCGAAATAAGCTACTATCAGGATATTTCCCTGACACTTCTGTACTTAAAGCTATACTTGAACCCTGGGATTATCAACTAATACACACGGGTTCCCGAATTATTGCAAAAAGAACCGCTGTGCTTCATCAATTTTCCAAGTATCTGGAAGCCGGTTATGAAAAAATCTCAGACATTAAACTTCGTCCCTGGTTCGAATATAAAACGATTTGTGAGCCCTCAGTAGATGAAGAAACCATACGAAATACATACAGCGAGCTACTGCGTGAAGCACAAATTAAAGAAATAGACCGTCAAATGACCCTGATTGGTCCACATCGCGATGATTTAACTTTCTTTTTGGATGATATGGAATTACGTAAATTTGGTTCTCAGGGACAGCATCGCTTATTTGCGCTGTCATTAAAAATGGCTGAACTTCATTTTTTTAGTGAAACATTGGACGACCTGCCTGTTTTCCTGTTAGATGATGTATTTGGTGATTTAGATCCATCCAAAATAAAAGTGCTCACGGAAATGCTGGCTGAACATCCGGGGCAAAGTTTTGTTACAGCTGCAAATGAAGCGCCATTTAAAGGACTGATTTCTTTTTCCGATGAAAAAAATAAACGGTTTCAGGTTGAACCAGGAGCTGTAATTCAATCAACTTCTGAATAGTTCTGGGAAACTGAATTTTTTAATACCTTATATTTCATATTAAAGAAGGCTTTGTATCAGCCGGCTGGCTGATTGCCCGTCTTCTGCCTTATCGCAAAAATAAAATCCATGAAATGTACAGCTTCAGCTTTTGAAACTCTATTATGGTGTCATCATAACGAGAGGGTAATTTCAAAATCTTTGGAAACCAAATAATAGTAGAGAACACGTCAATATTCCCAACGGAGCAACTTTATATGAACTGGCGATCGACAACCACCGCATTCCGGGTAAAAGTATTCACAATATTTTTACTCATCTGTATAGCCATTTCCTCATTTGTATATACACAATATCTTATAGTTAAGATTACCAATAATGAGCGATCGAGTATTGAACTGTGGGCGAAGGCTCTCCAATACACATCTCAGGAACAAAATGTAGCCGTTCGGGATCAGTTAGACGTGCTAAGTTCAGAAATATTATCGAATTCCCTGATTAGTTATGATACAAAAATGCGGTGGAATACAATTCTTGACAGGGCGAATTCTGAACTTAGTAATGCCGGCGTTGATTTTGTAGCTAATGAATTGATTATCAATAACCGGTTTGAAATTCCTTCCATTGTTGTTGATAGCGAAGGAAATATAATACAGAACGTGAATGTAAGCGATGAAAACCTGAATCCTGAAACAATATCTTCATTCGCATCAATGAACAGCCCCATTACCATTAATCTTGCTAATGAAGATGTGCAGTATATTTATTATGGTTACAGTGCTATTGTGCGTACACTTCAGTTTTTTCCTTATGTACAATTTGGTCTTTTAGCTCTGTTTCTCGGATTGGGATATGCCAGTTTGAGCGGAATCAGGCGAAATGAGCAAAGCCGTTTATGGGTTGGAATGGCGCGTGAATCGGCACATCAGCTCGGAACACCTATTTCAAGTTTGATGGGATGGATTGCCTTATTAAAAGATAGCCTGAAAGAAGAGAGCGACTTAAGTATAGTTCATGAACTTGATAAAGATGTGGAACGCCTGGTTAGTATTGCAGAACGGTTTAACAAGATTGGATCTGAACCGGAATTAAAATTAGTTCGGATGGGTCCGGTACTCAGTGAAGTAACACAATATATGAAACGCCGTTTACCTCAGCTTGGTGAAAGTGTTGGCCTGATTAGTGATATTGAAATGGAATGCAGAGTAAACATGAATGTTGAACTGATGAAATGGGCCGTAGAAAATTTAATCAAAAACGCTATGGATGCCAATGGAATAAATCAAACAGATCATCAGGTACGTGTTACATCAAAACACACAAGCAGAGGATTGATTATTGATGTGGAGGATAACGGAAAGGGTATTGACAAGCGATATTTTAATGAAATTTTCAGTCCCGGTTATAGTACCAAAAAAAGGGGATGGGGACTTGGCTTAACTCTGACCAAACGAATTATCGAGGAATATCATGAGGGTTCGATTTTTGTTTTAAAATCGGAACCTGGTGTTGGAACTACATTCAGGATTCAGCTACCGGTTGTAAAAGAAACACAACTTACTGATGCGCAATTGAATATTTAATCGTGGTTATACCCTTTTTTTTCAGCATATTCCAATAACTGAACCCGAAGCAAGTTCCGTCCCCTATGCAAACGTGAACGAATGGTGCCAATGGGAACATCTAACATGTTGGCTATTTCCTCATAAGTGAAGCCTTCCATGTCGCAAAGCATCACAACGGTTCGAAAATCTTCCGGTAATTGAGTAAGTGCTCTTGTGACATCATCATCAAGCATTTCACGATACATAAGATCTTCGAGATCAGTCGTTTCGCTCTGCTCACTACGAATAGACTCGTAATATTGAGAAACTTCATCATAATCAACCTGATGTGGCTGCTTTGATTTTTTTCTGTAGTTATTGATGTATGAATTTTTGAGAATTCGAAATAACCATGCCTTCGCATTGGTGCCTTTTTCGTAACTGCTGAAAAAGCGAAATGCTTTAACAATGGTATCCTGAACAAGATCTTCGGCGTCGTTAGGATCAGTTGTAAGTCTCAATGCGAAGTTATAAATAGCATCAAGATGAGGAATCATCTCCTCTTGAAAATCTAGCTGCTTTTTAAGTTCTTCTTTTGTAAGGTTTTCCATAAATATATTTGGGGCGACGCAATTGATAAGCTTTAAAATACAAATAGTCTGTTAATATTCTATCCGAAAAATAGAATTTCACCGGTAAATGAAGCATTCTTTACAAACATTTTCTTTACAATGGCTAAATCATTAAAATTCAGTTTAAACTCTTTAGTCAGCGACAAGCCACAAGATTCAGATTATATGCCTTATTTGAATTCAGAGAACTGGTTTTAACGTGTTTATTGATGAGGTATGTAAGCATACAATCAGGAAATAGAGCATTGCCTATTTTAATGAAGGTTTTTTTTAGAAAGCTACACCGGTTTAGGCCAGTCGAAAAAAACGTTCTTTTTCTTTCAGATAAGGTACCAAAGCACGTTTCAAGTCCAGATGCTCAGGTTTTGATAAATCCGGATCGTCATTCAAGATTGATAAAGACGCGTCTCTTGCAGCGGTTAAAATATCCTGATCTTCCACCAAATCAGCGAATTTAAAATCCGGAATTCCACTTTGCTTTGTACCGAGGAAATCACCCGGGCCGCGTAAACGTAAATCTGTTTCAGCAATTTCAAATCCATCTGTTGTTTTTACCATCGTTTTAAGGCGCTCACGGGCAATCTTACTTTGCTTATAATCGGCCATTAAAATACAATAACTTTGTTTGGATCCTCTTCCAATACGCCCTCTGAGCTGATGAAGCTGAGACAAACCAAATCTTTCGGCATGTTCAATCAGCATTACATTTGCATTCGGAACATCAACTCCCACTTCGATAACGGTAGTTGAAACAAGAATATGTAAATGACCGGCAGTAAAGTCCCGCATCACTTCTTCTTTTTCACTGGTTTTCATACGCCCATGTAGCAGCCCCGATTTAAAATCCGGAAATCTGGCTTTAATGGTTTCAAAACCGGCTGTTGCGTCCTTTAAATCTAATGCCTCCGATTCATCTACAAGAGGATAAACGATATAAACCTGCCCTCCATTTCGAATGGTATCCTCAATAAAAGCATAGACATCGTTTCGGTTTTTCTCGCCTCTGAGTGCTGTGCGGATTGGTTTTCGTCCACCGGGCAACCCTTTAATCACCGATACATCCAAATCCCCGTAGAGTGTCATGGCAAGTGAACGTGGAATCGGTGTGGCTGACATAACCAGGATATGCGGATGATGGCCTTTTTCGAGAAACACAGACCTTTGGATGACCCCAAAACGGTGTTGTTCATCTATTATAGCTAATCCAAGTTTATTGAATTGTACTTCCTGTTGAATTATAGCATGTGTACCAACTATAATATGAGCAGTACCTCCGGCGATATCGCTTAGTACATCGCGCCTAAGCGCGGATTTTTGTCCACCTACTATCAACCTGATATTGACTGGTAAATCTTTGAGCATAGCCGATAACGTATGGAAATGTTGTTCGGCCAGTATTTCTGTAGGAGCCATAAAAGCCGCCTGATACCCATGATCGAGGCACATTAAAATAGCTCCAAGCGCAACTATAGTTTTACCAGAGCCCACATCTCCCTGAATCAAACGGCTCATCTGCAAACCCGATGCCAAATCAGATCGAATATCTGACAAGGCGGACCGCTGTCCACCAGTTAATTGGAAGGGGATTTTTTCTTTAAAGAATTGCCGTGTTAAATCACCGGGTTCGGGCATAGATGCTGCCTCGGTTTTGGTCTTTTGATGAAGTTTAAATTTATGAACCCCCAATTCGAATAAAAAGAGTTCCTCAAACTTCAGACGCCGTCGAGCTGCCGTATAGTCCTTTTGGTTTTCCGGAAAATGAAGTAAACGGTAAGTTAGGTCACGTTTCATCAACTTTAAACCTGAAAGTAATGTATCGGGTATGTATTCATGAATAAGGGCATCATCTAACAATTCCCGAATCCATCCCTGAATGATGGTACTGGTAATGTAGGTGTTTTTAAAAAATGAATTTCCCGCATAAACGGGAACTATACCTGTAGTTTTGCTGACAGAAGTGCTATTCACTTTATCAATCTCAGGATGAGCCATTGAGTTATAACGGCCAAAACGCTTTACCTGTCCAAAAGCGGAAATCACTTCGCTCTCTTTAAGGTACTTTTTCATATAACCCAGCCCTTTAAACCAGACCAGTTTGATGATGCCGGAGCTGTCTTTCAGGGTAGCTTCTAATCTTTTTGAACGCCCAAAACCGATTTCAGAAATATCAAGAATGGTTCCCATGATGGTAATCTGTTCATTTGAACCGGTTAATAAGCCAATAGGTGAAACGGAAGATCGGTCTAAATAACGCCGTGGAGCGAAATTCAGCAAATCCCAGGAATTAGTAATCCCGGCTTGATGAAGCGCCTTTAACCGATTTTTGCTAATACCAGATACGTCAGGCAGTCTTTTAATTGATATACCGATATGTATCATTAGTTAAATAATTGTATGAAATAACGGTCAATAAACATAATACAGGGGATAAAGTAGCAAACGAATGCTATGAAATGAATAAATTACACATCTTTGATTTGCATAGTACAGATAAAAAATCATATATTAAAAATCTTTGGAATTTCAGATATCAATAAACATCAAACCATTTTCATAGTGCCTACGATTCAACAATTAGTACGCAAGGGAAGAAAAAATAAAACGAGTAAGACAACTGCTCCTGCTTTGCAATCATGCCCGCAGCGCAGAGGTGTCTGTACCCGAGTTTATACAACTACACCCAAAAAGCCAAATTCAGCTTTAAGGAAAGTTGCCCGTGTTCGTCTGACCAATAAGATTGAGGTTTCAGCGTACATCCCCGGTGAAGGGCATAACCTTCAGGAACACAGTATTGTATTAATCCGTGGAGGAAGGGTAAAAGACCTTCCGGGAGTACGTTACCATATTATACGTGGCGCCCTTGATACAGCAGGCGTAAACGCACGTAAACAAGGACGCAGCTTGTACGGCGCTAAGAGGCCGAAAAAAGCAGCTAAATAGTTTTTTCACTTAAAGTATTCCAAATAAATGCGTAGAAGATCAGCAGAGCAACGAATAGTACAACCTGATGCACGTTTTCAGGACAAAATGGTAACCCGTTTTGTAAACAGCCTTATGAAAGATGGCAAGAAGAACGTTGCGAGAAAAATTTTGTATCAAGCATTTGAAATAATCGAAGAAAAAACGGGTAAATCCGGTATCGATGTATTTCGCGAAGCTTTGAACAACGCAGCACCAATGTTAGAAGTTAAAAGTCGCAGGGTGGGTGGTTCAACCTATCAAGTGCCAACTGAAGTTCGTCAGGAACGCAGTACTGCTTTAAGTATGCGCTGGATTATTAAATCAGCAAAAAGCAGAAACGACAAGTCAATGGCCGGCCGTCTTTCTAAAGAATTGATGGATGCGGCTAACAATGAAGGTGGAGCCGTGCGTAAGCGCGATGAAGTTCACCGTATGGCAGAGGCTAATAAAGCATTTGCACATTTTAGATTTTAATCGGTTTATATCACGAAATCATGTCAGCAACTAAAGTTATAGACGCCCTAAAGAAAACGCGCAATATTGGCATTATGGCTCATATTGATGCGGGAAAAACGACCACTACCGAACGTGTCCTTTTCTATACAGGTATTTCTCACAAAATTGGAGAAGTTCATGATGGTGTAGCTACCATGGACTGGATGGAACAAGAGCGAGAGCGCGGTATAACAATTACATCCGCAGCTACAACTTGCTTTTGGAAAGATCATCGTATCAATATTATTGATACCCCTGGTCACGTAGATTTTACGATCGAAGTAGAACGCTCTTTGCGTGTACTTGATGGTGCTGTAGCTGTTTTCTGTGCCGTTGGTGCAGTTCAGCCACAATCGGAAACTGTCTGGCGTCAGGCCAACAAATATAAAGTGCCAAGAATGGCATTTGTGAATAAAATGGATCGTACCGGAGCTGATTTTTTCAATGTTGTTGAACAAATGAAAAAACGGTTAAAAGCTACTCCGGTTCCACTACAGATTCCAATTGGTAATGAAGAAAATTTCCGTGGTGTAGTTGATCTTATTTCTATGAAGGCCATTGTTTGGGATGATACTACAATGGGCGCAGCTTATAATGAAGAAGATATTCCAGCAGATTTAGTGGAAAAAGCGGAAGAATATCGTAAACTCATGATTGAATCGATTGCTGATTTCAATGAAGAGTTGATGGAAAAATATCTTATGGAAGAAGAAATCTCGAACGATGAGATTGAAGATGCCATTCGTAAAGCAACTATAGCGCTTGAAATCAACCCGGTTCTGTGTGGTACAGCTTTCAAAAATAAAGGTGTACAAACATTGCTTGACGCGGTTGTTAAGTATATGCCCTCTCCTATAGATATTGAAGCTGTAAATGGTATTGATCCTTCTGATGAATCAATAGTGTTAAGACGTAAACCAGACTATGACGAGCCATTTTCAGCTCTTGCTTTTAAAATTGCTACGGATCCTTACGTTGGTAAACTTACCTTCATCCGTGTCTATTCAGGTACACTTGACGCCGGTTCGTATGTTATCAATACATCAACAGGTAAAAAAGAACGCATTGGACGTTTGTTGAAAATGCATGCAAATTCCAAGGAAGATATTAAACAAGTGCGTGCAGGTGATATCTGCGCTGCTGTTGGTATTAAAGAAGTTCGTACAGGTGATACACTTTCCGCTGAGGATGCACCAATTCTTCTGGAAAAAATGGTCTTTCCTGAGCCGGTTATCAAATTGGCAGTTGAGCCTAAAACGAAAGCTGACAATGACAAACTCACGACTGGTTTATCTAAATTAGCCGAAGAAGATCCAACATTTAAAACTAATGTTGATGATGAAACCGGTCAGACTACAATTGCCGGTATGGGTGAACTTCACCTTGAAATCATTGTCGATCGATTGAAACGAGAATTCAAAGTTGAGGCGAATGTTGGTAAACCTCAGGTTTCATACCGTGAGACTATTACCAGCGCTGTTACTCACCGCGAAACGTATAAAAAACAAACCGGTGGACGTGGTAAATTTGCTGATATCCAGTTTGAAATTATGCCACTTGAAGGAAACACCGGGTTTGAATTTGTGAATGAAGTAACAGGTGGTAATATCCCTCGTGAATTCATTAACCCTTGTGAAAATGGATTCAAAGCTGCTCTTCAATCTGGTATTCAGGCCAATTACCCTGTAGAAGGCGTTAGAGTTCGTTTGTTTGATGGATCCTACCACGATGTCGATTCAGATGCCCTTTCTTTTGAAATATGTTCAAAATTAGGCTTCCGTGAAGCTGCAAGAAAAGCGAAACCTATCCTTCTCGAACCAATTATGGCGGTAGAAGTCATCACTCCGGAAGATTATATGGGTGATATCATGGGTGACTTAAGTAGCCGTCGTGGAATAATCGGTAGTATGTCAAACAAAATTGAAGGAACTGTTATTGAAGCTGAAGTTCCGCTTTCTGAAATGTTTGGTTATTCGACGCATCTGCGTTCACTCTCGCAAGGTCGCGCTGTGTACTCGATGGAATTCAAAAAATTCTCTCCTGTACCAGATGCAATTGCAAAAACTATATTAGAAGACAAGAATTAATTAGAATCTATTAAATACTCATAGATATGGCAAAAGAAACGTTTGACCGGAAAAAGCCGCACGTAAACATAGGAACGATCGGGCATGTGGATCATGGCAAGACCACCTTAACTGCTGCGATTACAAAAGTACTATCTACAAAATTTGGTGGATCAGCGAAAGCTTTTGATGAAATTGATAACGCTCCGGAAGAGCGCGAGCGTGGAATCACTATCGCTACGGCACACGTAGAGTATGAAA